>Ga0207433_10002570_pt1 | contig 36803 bp, 30 predicted proteins | sample YelNatPaOPGAMG01_FD_187559 | JGI IMG/M metagenome (GOLD analysis project Ga0207433, IMG submission 187559) | Hot spring thermophilic microbial communities from Obsidian Pool, Yellowstone National Park, USA - OP-RAMG-01 (SPAdes) (version 3) | ecosystem: Environmental > Aquatic > Thermal springs...
GCTAAACATATAAAAACCACCACAACCATTAAAACTATTTTTATTTTTTTCATCTTTTCCTCCATTTGTTTTTTAATTTTCATTTGTTTTCTCACTTCATCCATTTAAAACTCGCTCCCTCATTTATCTTTACATCCTTTACCTTTGTCTTAAACTTGCTCTTCCCTTCTATACTTTCCATTTCTCCCTCGTTTTTTAATTTTCAATTCTCAATTTTCAATTAACTACAATTGATAACTCTTTTTGTTTTCAATTGTTTTTATGTCTTCGTAGAGACAAGGTTCCACCCTTGTCTCGTCTTTTGTTTTTCGTCATAATCACATCCTCGCCGTGTTTCCTTTGAGACAGGGACGGAGCCCTGTCTCTACATTTTCATTATTACACATAACGCATATCAAACAAATTATTTTTTATTCACCCTTGTCGTGTTTCCTTGAGACAGGGACGGAGCCCTGTCTCTACATTTTCATTATTACACATAACGCATATCAAACAAATTATTTTTTATTCACCCTTGTCTTGTTTCCTTGAGACCGGTGATGGAACGACGGTCTCTACGATTTTTATTTATAACTAATGGTTCATCATATCCTAAATGTTCTTTCAATGCATTATTTCTAATATATTCTGTAACATAATAAAATTCAAATTCGTCTCTTATTATCCTGTCATAAAATCGCGATTGCCATATTTTCTTTTTTAAATTTGTTTTTTTATTGATCTCTTTTGTTGTATAACTCTTAAATCCTCCTATTATTGCTGATAATGATTTTCTCTGTGTTAACATCGATGTTGTGTCTTTGTATTTTTTTATTTGTATTATTCCATGAAAATGGTCTGGCATTATTATGTATTCATGTAATTTTATATATTTATAATATTCTGTTAATCTTTCCCATATTTTTTTTGCTATCATCCCTTTTTCATTTAAAATTATTTCTCCATCCTTTATTTTCCCAAATATTGGTATTTTATCTTTTACACATATTGTAATAAAATAGTATCCTTCATTTTTATAATCCCAACCTTTTAATCGTGTTGTCTCAATTCTATATTTATTTTTAAATAACGTCATTAAAAATCCTCCCATTTTTTATTTGTAGAGACAAGGTTCCACCCTTGTCTCGTCTTTTGGTTTTCGTCATAATCACATCCTCGCCGTGTTTCCTTTGATACAGGCACGGAGCCCTGTCTCTACATTTTCATTATTACACATAACGCATATCAAACAAATTATTTTTTATTCACCCTTGTCTTGTTTCCTTGAGACCGGTGATGGAACGCCGGTTATTAATTTTCAATTTTCAATTCTCAATTCTCAATTAACTACAATTGATAACTCTTTTTGTTTTCTATTGTTTTTATGTATTCGTAGAGACAAGGTTCCACCCTTGTCTCGTCTTTTGGTTTTCGTCATAATCACATCCTTGTCGTGTTTCCTTGAGACAGGGACGGAACCCCGTCTCTACATTTTCATTATTACACATAACGCATATCAAACATATTATTTTTTATTCACCCTCGTCGTGTTTCCTTTGATACAGGGACGGAGCCCTGTCTCTACGATTTTATCAACACACATAACGCATATCAAACAAATTATTTTTTATTCACCCTCGCCGTGTTTCCTTTGAGACAGGGACGGAGCCCTGTCTCTATAGTTTTAACTTAAAAACTCACTTCCAATCCATCATACGCAAGTTGCATATTTACAGGTAATTTTTTTTCTGTTGAACTATGGTCCAATCTATGAGAAATATGGGTAAAATAAACTTTTTCCGGATTTATCTTTTTAGCAGTTTCAATTGCCTGTGATAAATTAAAATGTGTCGGATGTTTTTCCTTTCTTAAAGCATCAAGCACCAATACTTTTATATCTTTTAAATATTCAAATGATTTTTGTGGTATATAAGAAACATCTGTCATATAAACAAAATTATTTATTCTATATGACATAACATCTAAAGAGCCGTGTTTTACAAGAATTGGAATAATCTTTAAATTCCCTGTTTTAAATTCGCAATATGGCTTTATTTTTTTTAAAATTAATTTTGGTTTTCCACCGCCCTCCTGTGTTTTTTTAAAAATATATGCAAACCTGCTTTTTACTTCTTTTAAAGTTCGTTCATTTCCATAAATAGATATTTTACTGTTTTGCAGTTCATTATAACGTCTTATATCATCAAGCCCGGCAATATGATCAGAGTGGCAATGAGTCAAAAGTACTGCATCTATTTTTTTTATTTTATATTTTAAAGTAGTAAGCCGAAACTCCGCAGGTGTATCAATTACAATTGAATGGTTTGAAACATCTATATGTATTGAAGACCTGTTTCTAAAATTCTTATGGTCAGTAGAAGTGCAAACCCTGCAGGAGCAACCCACAATAGGGACACCATGGGATGTGCCGGTTCCTAAAAAAATTATTTTCATAATTTATATCTATCCTTTAAAAAACAAACCAATAATTAAAACACCTAATAAAACCCTGTATACAACAAAAGGCAGATAAGAATTTTTCTTAACAAAATTTATAAGAAATAATATGGCAACAAATCCGGAAATAAAAGATGAAATAAAACCAGTGAGTAAAACAGAAATACTTTCATAAACTCCATGTTTTATAACATCAGAAATTTCAAAAACAAATGCACCAAAAATAACAGGTATTGAAAGTAAAAAAGAAAATTCAGCAGCATCTTGCCTTTTAAAACCAAGCAATAGTGCAGCAGTTATTGTGATACCGGACCTTGAAACCCCTGGAATTATTGCTATTGCCTGAAAACATCCAATTATCAAAGCATCTTTTAATGTTAGATTATTAATCTCTTTTCCTGTATTTTTTCTATCTGCATATAAAAGAAAAAATGCAAAAACAATTAAAACCAAAGCTATTAAAACAGGATTTCTGAAATTACTTTCTGCATAATCGTTTAAAAAAGCACCTGCAAATAATGCCGGAACAGTGGCTAATATTAAAAAAATTGATAATTTGAATTCTGTATTATTTCTTTCCTGCTTATTAAATATGCCTTTGAAAAAACCAACTAAAAGTTTAACTATTTTTTCCCTGTAATAAATTAAAACAGCCAGAAGTGTGCCCGAATGCAATAAAACATCAAAAGTTAAAGAATTTAAAAATTCATTTTTCAGATTTATAATTTTAGGCAGTAAAACAAGATGAGCAGAAGAACTGACAGGTAAAAATTCAGTTAATCCCTGCACAACACCTAATATAAAAGAATGTATTATGTCCAATATTTCTCCCTTCTAAAAATAATATGTTAATAAGTTGCATTCATATTAAAATAAAATTTCCATTCATTTTCTTCTATGTCAATTCTTTTTGCAACTTCAAATTGAAAAGGAACAAATTGACGCTGGAAAAAAAACGTATCAATCATAATACTAAAACCAAAACTGGATTTAACAGAACCATTTACAGCCGACTCAAAAGAAATATTATCTATGATGCAATTATCATTAAAAATTGTTGCTTTTATATTTTTTATCATTAAAAAATTTAAAGGCCAGAAATTAAAATTTACATTTCTTGCCAGAATATATCTTAATTCATTTTTTAATAACAAGACCTTATCACTTATATATTCTCCATAATTCATTCCCCTGACATTATTAAGCCCGCCTAAAATATAATATGGTTTATCTTCGCCATCGGTCATAGAAAACATCAGTTGCAAAGAATAAACCATATTTTTAAAAGAAATAGAATTTAAATCAAAATATTTGCCATAATTAATTTCATATAAATTATAGGATTTAGTTCCATTAAATATTTTTTCATATATTGAAACATACGCAATAAAAAAGTCACCGTTAAATGGCCATAAATCACGCCACAAAGTGTTGTCAATATATAAATATAAAGCAATTGAATTTAAAATGTTATCTTCATTTTCTTTAAATAAATAACTGCTTGATGTTTCAAAATTAGTGTATCTGTCAGTTATATGGTCGGTTGATATTTGCATATATAAACTCGTATAAATATTAAACGGATATTTAAAATATATAGAACCGCCTAATTCCTGTGAATTTAGTTGAGAAAAAATTTCACCGGTTCTCGTGTCAAATAACTGATAAATATTTTGATAATAAAATGTTTTAAATCCAATATCAAAAGGCAAACTCATATATAAATATTCAAATTCAAACTGAGAATAATAATCAGGTATAAAATTGGCAAGTAAAGAAATATTATTATTACCTAACATATCAGAAAGAGTCACATATCCGCCGCCCAATAAACCTGATTCTGTTGAAAATCCAAAAATGCCAAGAAGGACATCTGGTGTAAAAGTGGTTATATATGGGTCATCACTTTTTATTATTTTATATGCCATCTCTTCTATTTTTTTCTTAAATTCCTCATCTTCGCCTATTTTCATCAAATTTTTTATTTCATTACTTTCTATTTTTGTCTCTAAAATCTTTTTTTCTTTTTTTTCTTTCTCAACAATTTCCGGCACATACATAAGTGGTATTTCTTTTATATCATCAGGTTTTTTTATTAAATATTTATAAATATTATAACATCCATCTTCGTAATAAGAATAAATAATATACTGATTTGAAACACAGGGATAAAAAATACCATTTGTAACATTTGTAAATGGAATTTCATTTTTATTATTCAAATTTAATTTATAAAGATTGTATATACCGTTTTTATCAGAAACAAATATGATTTCATCATTTGTTAAAAAACGAGGATAAATACAGTTGTAATTTTTATTATCACTTATAAATTTCATTTTTCCCTTTTCAATATCATATACAATTATTTTCTTTATTTCTTCCCGTTCTTCTGTAAATACTAAAAATTTCCCGTCAGAAGACCAAGAAACAAAATTATTTTCAAATAAATTCTGGGTTAAATTATGTAAATTATTATTTTTTAAATCATACAAATACACATCTGTAAAACCGCCTTTTGCACCTATAAAAGCAAGGTAATTATTATCAGGAGAAATAGAAGGTGAAGAAGCATTTATAAAATCCGGTAAAATTATTTTTTCGTTTTCTCCTGTTATGACATTACCTTTCATTATTATTTTTTTGCTTTTTTCAACAACAGAATAATAAATAAATCCGTCTTTTGACCATGATATTGGATAACCATCTACAAGTAAACCATCATAATAATTAAAGGATAGTTTTTTTCTATCTGTTCCATCAATATTTGCAATATAGATTTCTCTTTTACCATCAACATTAGAAATGAATGCAATTTTACTTTCATCGGGAGAAAAAACAGGACTTTGATTATAGGTTATTTTTTCTCGGGTTGAATTTGTCATTTTTGGTCCATATCTGTCAGGAGTATCTCTGCCTAACACCTGTGCCCAGTATTTTTTCTTTAAATAAAGTATAAATTCTTTTTCAAAATCTTCCTTGGCTTTCATAAAAACCTTTTTATAAGCATTTACTTCTCCCACTTCATTTGCCAGAAGTTGCAAAAATCTTGCAATCTTTTCTCTGCCATATTTCTTTTCTATGTAATCAAATACTGATTGTGCCTGTTTGTATGCCAGATATGGTTCCTCAAGATGAGCAAATCCGTCCATATCTTCTAATTTAATAATTTTATCATTTACAACTGCATCCCTTAAAACCATTTCACCTACTGCATCCATATCATTTGCACAATATTCAGCAAGCCCTTCCATAACCCATACAGGTATAAAAATATCTTTATAAAAAACATTATATGAGCGAAACCCTTCACCAAAAATAATATTGTATTGTATGGCATGTGTTATTTCATGAGTAATGGTTGTTCTGAAATCTTTTATTGAACCGCTGGAAGGTAACGCAATTCTGTTTTTAAATGCTTCGGTAAATCCGCCAACACCTTCGCCAAGATAAGAAAGAGTAATATTGGTTGTTGAAAAATCAAGAGAATTTTCATATATAAAAAGCGGTATTTTAGTTTTTGAAGTATAACCTAAAATTTTAGAATTATTGGTAAATGCATTTTCAGCAAAAATAGCAGATAATTTTGCAAGTGTTTCTTCGCCTTCATAATAATAAATAGAAAAATGGTCTGTCTCATAAATACGCCAGTCCATCTGTTTCCAGCGTATTTTGTTTAAAGCAAAAAGATTTAACGCAATAAACAATATCAATATTATATAAATCGCTGTTATAATTCTTTTTTTCATATTTCCTCACAAATTTTTATTTACCATATTTTACCATATATTTACAGAATTTCAATAATGCAAAAGTATCCCCTCAGTCGAGCTTGTGCAAAAAATAGGAAAAAACATAAAAAACAAAAAACTAACACATAAAAATGATTAAAAAATAAGGAAAAAATAAAAATATAAAAATTAAAATGCTCAATTTTATATTTTTTGCACAGGCTCAGTCACAGTAGGTTTTTATAAAATATAAAGTAAATTTTTTTGCTTTAATTTTTTTACCTGCATAAAATCTCCCCCTGCCCCTCTTTAAAAAACTATCCATTACCCATATCTTTATCTATATAATAATAAGAAGCAGGTATATCCTGATTTTTGAGGAAAATTACGGGTGGTTCGCAGTGTTGTCTAGTTTACTTACTCACAATTTTAACGCCCTTCTTAGTGCCATCTAAGGGATGTTGCGTAAGCTTCGCCTAATTTTGACTCCAAATTCTTTGCCCGACTTTTCCTCAACCGTTTTTTACGAAAAAATCAGTGGTATACCTGCTTCTTAATACTTATGGGTAATGGACAGGCTGGGTAGAGAAAATTTTAATTATCAATTGCTATTTGCCGATCGTCTTTTTCGGGCGGACACACAGGGTCGCCCCTACGTTTATCAATTATCAATTTTCAATTCTCAATTCTCAATTAATGGATTCCCGCTTGCACGGGAATGACATTTCTTGTTTGCAACACTGCTTTAATTTGTCATTCCTGCCCATGAATAAATCACAAGCAATCTCCAGCAGGAATCCGGTTTTTTTTCCAACCCGCAATCAGCAATGTAGTTAATATTTAACAAACCAAAATAAAAAAGACGGCAGAGTTTATTATTTCAAAGGTGAGGGAGCTTTTTAATAATTCACTCTTGCCGTCTGTATTATGTTAGACAAAATTAATCAAAAAAAGTTTCGGTAAAAAATATTAGATTTTATGCGATAAATAAAGGGGTTTTGAGTAACCCTTCAGTTATAGCAGGTTTTTATAAAATATAAAGTAAATTTTTTTGCTTTACTTTTTTACATTAATAAAATCTCCCCCTGCCCCTCTTTTATACCGTAAAATTCACTTCGTTCATCACGGCACTTTGAAAGAGGGGAATTAAAAAAAATTTTTCATTTTTATCTCTCCCTTTTCTAAAGATGTCCATTACCCACATCTTCTTTTTTAATAAGAAGCAGGTATATCCTGATTTTTGAGGAAAATTACGGGTGGTTCGCAGTGTTGTCTAGTTTACTTACTCCCAATTTTAACGCCCTTCTTAATCCTATCTAAGGGGTGTTGCGTAAGCCTCGCCTACTTTTGACTACAAATTATTTGCCCGACTTTTCCTCAACCGTTTTTTACGAAAAAATCAGCGGTATACCTGCTTCTTGATACTTATGGGTAATGAACAGTTTCTAAAGGGAGATTAAGAGGGATTTTCAATTTTTATTATCACCTCCTATACTGAGGGGTTACGGTTTTGATTGACTAACCATATAAATTTTAAATCGTAAACCACAAATCAAAAAATATCTATTATTTTTTTAACATAAATCTTATTGCTCTTTCCAAGTCATCAATATCAATTTTTGTATCCTTGCAGGGTCCATTGGGTCTGCGGTTGGGTATTGCTATGATTGGAATGTTTTTATTTGAATCAGTCATACCTGATATTAAATCCCTTTCGCAGGCAACACCTATTATTGCATCTGGATTTACCTTTTTTACTATCTGTCTTGCAGATGAGCCGCCTGTTGCAATAAACACCTGACAGTTGTATTTCCGGGTTATCTCCAAGACCTTTTCTCTTACTGTTTTTTCAAAACATCTGGGAAGCAAAATCAGTAAATTAGTTGATGCAAATTTATCTTTTGTTACATAGACCAGTGCATTATTTACTTTGATTATTGAATTACCTACTCTGTCTTTTGAAATTTTAAAAAATGATGCCAGTTTATAAACAACAGGATAAACCCACTCAAGATGAAGTCCTGTTTTTTTTCTGAAAAATAAGAAATTTTTATTTGTAATAATTGTAAGTAAAAGCAATAAGGAAAACAAAATCAATCCGGTTGTAAATATTATTAATAAAAATAAAACAGTATTATTTACAATAACATTTATTTCTTTTAGACGTGGAGAAATGAAATAATAAATCAAAAACATAAAAGAAATAATAATAAAAACCGTTAAAAAGTAAAAAGTCAGGAATAAACGTTTGCCTTCGTTTATATCTTTTTCATATTCCAGCAAATCGCCACTCCAGCCCTGCCACTCATCGCCGAGCAGCCGGTCCTTTTTTGTTTCCTGGTTATCCATTTCCTGTTTTTCACTCATATAAACTCCTTTAATTTATTTTATCATTGCCACAGCAAACATTCTACCTGCTTTTTTACCTTCTTTTCTATATGAAAAGAATAAATCATTATTACATTTTGTGCATAACTTATTAATATAAATATTTTTTTCATCAACACCCGACTTTAATAAAAGATTTTTATTTGCTTTTTGTAAATCCATAAATATTTCCGAGCCATTTTTTATAAATACATTATTAAATATTTTTTCTTTATTAAATTTTTTATAAAGGTCATCTCCTATATTATAACAGCAGGGGCCAATTGATGGTGATGTTATTGCAATTAATTTATCCAGTTTTGAACCAAAATGTTTTTTCATTATTTTTACAGTTTTTAATATGATTTTTTTTGCCACTCCACGCCATCCGGAATGTATTGTCCCTACCACCTTGTTTTCCAAATCAATTATTATTGTCCCAATACAATCAGCAACTTTTACAGCAACAGCATAATTTTTTACATCTGTGATTATTCCATCTGCTTTTATGTTATGTAATGATTTATACCTTTTTACAATAATTATTTTATCTGAATGAATTTGTTTTAATATATTAATTTTTTTAATCCCAAGCGTTTTTTCTGCAACAGTTTTATTTTTAATCTTTCTTGTTGTAAATGCAATAAAAAAATCATCAAAATTTTCTTTAAAAAATATTATTTTCTTATCCTTTGAAAATCTGAAATTATTATTCATTTTAATCTTGAAAAATATTCTATTATTCCTTCGGAAATACTCTGGGCAATTTTTTCTCTAAAATCATTATCATTGAGTTTTTTTTCTTCCTGAGGATTTGAAATAAATGCTGCTTCAACAAGTACAGATGGCATATTAGTATTTGCAAGGACATAAAAAGGTGCTCTTTCTGTGGGTGTCCACTTTAATCTTAAATTTTTAACAAGGGAGTGCTGGATATTACCCGCTGCCTCTATGCTTAAATACTCAAAAGCACTTTTTCTTAAATCATTAAGCAGCATTTCAAAAACGCCGACATTTTTATTTTCCAGTTTTGCTGCTTCTGCCGCTTCCCTCGATGATGCAACTCTGTTATATATATATGTTCTTATTCCCTGGGCGCCTCTGTCTCTTGAAGCATTGCAATGAATTGATATAAAAAGGTCAGCATTTTTTTCATTTGCAAAAATCGCTCTGCCTTTTAAAGAGATAAAATTATCATCATCTCTTGTTAAATAAATTTTAAAATTTTCCTTTTTCAGATATTTAATAATTCTTAATGTGATATCAAGTACTATATCCTTTTCCTGGACTCCGTTAGGACCTATTGCCCCAGGGTCATTTCCGCCATGCCCCGGGTCAAAAACAAGTATCCTTATTTGTTTTTTAATTTGATTAGTTGATGTAGGTAAAACTTCAATAGTCGGCTCTTTTTTTATAACTGGATTTTCTTTTACAACTATTTTCTTTTCTTCTTTTATATCTATTATCTTTGTAATCTGAGGTTGTATTACAGTTTCCTGTGCAACTTCCTGTTTCTTTTGCTCTTTTATTTCTTTTTGCAAAACTTCACTGCTTTGTTTTATTTCTTCATTTAAAAGTTGAACCAGTTGTTCAAAAGTATACTGGCTGATAAAAATAGCACCACCATCTGAAAATGGCGGTATATCTATTTTTTTTTGATACTCATCTGAAATTATATACGGGAAATTAAGAAAAATCTTTATCTGCCTGCCATTTTTTGAAATCACAATCTCATCAATTTCCCATTTAAAATCAATCCCTGCTTTTATTTCCTTTTCAACATATTTTAAATTAACAAATGATTCTGACGGCAACGAAAAAATTTCATTATTTAACAAAAGAAAAAATAAAACAAAAAGCATATATATTAAATTTCTTTTTAAACTTTTCTTTTTTAATATCATAAAATACTCACTATATTTCCCAATCTATATTTAATATCTTTTTTTCTAATTACTTTTTAATTGGGATACCTTTCAAATGTTGGAATATCAACATTTTCATAATCTCTTTCAACTAATTGTTTTGCAAGTAATTCCATCTTTTGGAATCTGTCTATCGCATTATTAACAACTTCAATTTCTATTGCTTCTGTTATACCTGATACCAATATTACTATTTCTATTTCATCTCCCAATGACAGATCTTCCACAACGCCATATTTTATAGATGCTTTATCTCCTGTTAATTTTCTTAACTCATCAACTATGGATAATTCTTTTGTAATAATATCTCCGATGAAATTAATCAGAACATGTTTTGCCCCTGCTAATTTTACTTCTCCTATAAAAGGATTATTAAGAGCGCTTGCCAATGCCTTTTGAGCCCTGTCTGTTCCACCTGCCCTGCCAATACCAATAAAGGTCTTGCCTCTTTCTCTTAATGTTGTATTTATATCCTCAAAATCAATATTTTGGACGCCTATTTTTGCAACCATTCCAATCAAACCATTTACAAAACTTATTAAAACCTTATTTGCTTCTCTGTATGCTTCTGAGCATCTCATATTTTCACAGTTTTCAATTACTTTATCATTTGAAATAACAATTACATTATTTACTTTTTCTGTTAATTTTTTCAGTGCTTCATCAACGATAATTTTTTTCTGACTCTTTTCCATTTCCCTCTTAAAAGGTGTAATTACAACAGCAACTGTTAAAATATTCATTGAACGTGCAATATCAGCAATCACAGGGCCAGCACCAGAACCGGTTCCACCGCCTAAACCTGCTGCAATAAAAAGCAGGTCTGTTCCTTCTAATTGTTGTTCAAGCGCTTCTCTGTCTTCTTCTGCTGCTTTTTCTCCGACTTCCGGCTTTGAACCAGAGCCAAGTCCTTTTGTTAATTTTTTACCAATCTGAATTTTTTCATGCGCCATCCTGCTGTTCAATGACTTCAAATCTGTGTTAACTGAAACTAATTCTGCTCCTGCTATCCCTGCTTCTACCATATCATGAATAATGTTGCAACCACATCCGCCAACTCCCATAACTTTGATTACCGGTCCGCAAACTTCTTCTTTCTCAACAAGGTCAAACTTTAAAATTTCATCCTGCATTTGACACCTCCTATAGGTTGTCTATAATAATAGATTTTAAAAAATCCCATGTTTTTTGAAGCCAACTTTTAGAACCAATTGTGTTTCTCATTTTAACCTGATAACGTATATAATAATCAATAAGCCCTATTACTGTTGCATATTCAGGAGTTGCAACAATATCATATAACCCTACTATCTTTTCTTTTAAAGGTATTCCAATCCGCACACGCAAATCCATTTCATCTTTTACCAATCTATCAATATTTTTCAGTAATGAAGAGCCGCCTGTTAAAATTACTCCACCGCTATATAAACTTTTATCAATACCTTCTTTTTCAAGTTCTGTCTTGACAAATTTTACCAGTTCCTGAACCCTTAATTTTATATAAGGTGTTATTTTTGAAATCTGTATTTCCATGGTCTTTGATGCACCCATATCTGGTATTTTTACAAGTTCATCTTTTTCATCCGGGTCGCCATAAAATATTCCATATTTTCTTTTTAAATCTTCTGCAACACTTTTTGGTGTCTGTAATGCACTGACAATATCATTTGTTATTAATTGGCCGCCAACAGGTATGACTTTGGCAAAACGGACTGCACCTTTATAATATACAACCATATCTGTTGTTCCTCCACCTATATCAAGAACAAGTACGCCTATGTCTTTTTCATCATTAAATAAAACAGCATTAGCAGAAGCAATCCCCTGAACAATTATATCTTCTACTCTATAGCCAGCATGTTCAATTACTTTTCTGACATTATCTATGGCTGTTACAGAACCGGTTATAATGTATGTATCAACTTCCAGTTTCATTCCTGTCATACCGGTTGGGTCTTCTATTTCATCCTGCGAATCAACAATATACTGCATTGGTATTGTGTGTAAAATTTCTCTATCCTGCGGCATAAATATACTTGTAGCTGCTTCTTCTGCGCGCCTTTTATCTTCTTCAGTAATTTCTTTCAGTTTTGAATGGGATAATGTGGTCTCCCCATGACCTTTTATTCCTGCTATGTGTTTGCCGGATATGGATGCAATAACTGCCTCTACTTTTACATTTGCCATTTCTTCTGCTTTTTCTACTGATTTTCTGATTGCAGCGGTTGTTTCATTTATATTTGCAATCGCTCCTTTTACAACACCTATATTGTCCTGCCAGCCAACTCCAATCACATTTATTTCAAAATCTTTTACCTCGGCTATTACTGTGCAAATTTTTGTGGTGCCTATATCAACCGCAGCTATTATATTTTCCAACGCGGGTTGTGCCATTGTTTATCACTTCCTTTCATTTTATTATGGCTCTATTTTTATATCTCATATCAATATAAGAATATTTTTTGTTTATTTTTTCCATAACAATATATAAATTTTTCATTTTTTCATTATTTATACTGTCACCCATATAAACTTTTTTTCCATCAACTGTAATAAGAATAATATTATTAGGGTCTTTTAGATTCACCTCCGAAATTTTTGTAAGGTATTTATTTTTTATTTTAAGCGCCTGCAAAAATGCGCTTTTTTGTTTTTCCCTTTTTTCATTTAATTCAATTCCTGTTATTACCGGTAAAACCTTTGAATCAATGTTATTTTCCACAAGTTCTTTTTTGCCGTTGCTGTAAACAATATATAAATTATCCTTTATAATCAAATATTTTTCGCTTTTTATAAATGGCAATTCAAAAATATTTTTTTCAATTTTTATATTTATTTTAGTAAAAAAATACTGCATTATTAAATTCAATGAAAATATAAATATGGAAAAAATAATTACGCTTATAAACAAACTTCTTATAATATGAAATATATTTTGGGATAGCACAGTGGTATTATTTAATCTTATATTACGCGGAACGAATTCAAACTTTACAATTCTTCTTTTTACAAAATTAAAATTATTGTTTGGCATTTTTCTTCCTTTCAAGTGCTGCTTTTATAAAAATCAATATTAATTCATAAAATGAAATTCCGTAGTATTTCGCCGACTCAGGATACAAGCTCAAGGAAGTCATACCGGGCAAAGTATTAACCTCCAGAACAAAAATGTCTTTGCCACTTACAATCATATCAATCCGCGAAAAATCTCTGCAATTAAGAACATTGTGCGCCTTTACAGCATAAAGTTGCGCTTTTTTATAAGCAATTTTATTTATACGAGCTGGTATTATGTGCTCTGACATTCCCTGTGTGTATTTTGCTGTATAATCATAAAACTGCTGTCTGGGGATTATCTCAATCACCGGCAATGCTTTATTCAAAAGCACAGGCACAGAAATTTCAGTACCTTTTATATATTTTTCTACAAGAATTTTTTTACTGTATTTTGCTGCTTCATAAAATGCTTTTTTAACATCTTCTTTATTGTTCACTATGGAAACTCCTATTGCCGAACCTTCTGCACTTGGTTTAAAAACAAGCGGAAATTTAATTTTAATTTTTTTTATGTCTTTAAGGGTTTCAATAACACACCACTTTGGTGTCGGAATTTTATTATATTCAAATAATTGTTTGGCAACTATTTTATTCATTCCAAGTGCAGATCCCAACACACCACTTCCTGTGTATGGAATACCTAAAAATTCAAGTATCCCCTGAATAACCCCGTCTTCTCCATAAGTTCCATGTAAAGCAATAACAGCAACATCTATCTTTGCTTTTAAAACATTTTCAAAACTTCTTTTATTAATATCTATAGCAACAACTCTATGATTATGTTTTTTTAATTCATTATAAACTGCACCACCGGATTTTAAAGAAATCTCTCTCTCGTTTGACAGCCCACCCATTAATACACCTATTTTTAAATCTTTAAGTTGCATTAAAAAAATCTCCTTTATTTTATAATTATTACTTCTTCCTTTAATTTTATTTTAAACTTTTTATATACTTTATCTCTTACAATTTTTGAAAGACGCATTACATCATTAAATTTTGCTTTACCTTTATTTATTATAAAATTAGCGTGCATCTTTGAAATTGCTGCATCGCCTACTGCAAATCCTTTTAAACCACAGTCCTCTATTAACATTCCTGCAGGAAATTTTTTTGTATTTTTAAAAAAACTGCCTGCGCAGGCAGCATTCCATGGATGTTTGGCATGCCTTATAGCCAGTATATTTCTTATTTCTGATAATATTTTTTCTTTTTTGGTTTTATAAACTCTTATTTCTGATCCCAAGACAATACTTTTATCTTTTTGAAAAATACTGCTTCTGTATGAAAAAATATTTTTATTTGGTAATATTTTAAATTCTCCATTTTTATCTATTATTAAAATATTATTAATAAAATCACCTATGTATTTTCCATAAGCTCCTGCATTCATATATATTGCACCACCTATTGTTCCTGGAATTCCTGCCAAAAATGTAAGCCCACCAAGTTCATTTTTAGCCATATAATTTAACAATTTTTCATTTGAGACACCCGCACCAGCAAAAACAACTCTTTTTGAGTTATACAAAATTTTTTCAAAGTCACCTTTAAGACGTATAAAAAAGTAATCAAGTTTTCCATCTTTTACGAGAACATTAGTTAAATTTCCAATAACAAAATACTTTTTCTTGTATTTATTTAAAATTTTAACAACATCTATTATTTGACTTATTTTGTTAACCTCTATAAGAGCATTTATTTTTCCTCCTATTTTAAAATTGCTATATTTGCTGACATCCCAGTCCTTATAAAATGAAATATTAAAATCTTTTAACTCTTTATATAAATTTATTTTATCCATTTTTCTATCTCTTTTCTTATTTCGTAGATATTGCCTGCACCTAAAATAAAAACAATATCATTTTTTTCAATAAAATTTTGCAATCTTTTTATAATCAGTTCCCAATTTTCTTCGTAATAAACATTTTTAAATCCATTTTCTATCATACAATCTTTTATAAGCGAAGATGTCACTCCGGGAATTGGCGATTCTCTTGCTGGATATATTTTATCCAGGATAACAATATCCGCCAGAGATAAGGCAGAGGCAAATTCTTTATATAAAAGCTGCGTTCGCGAATATAAGTGAGGCTGAAAAATTACAATCATTTTGTTTTTTGCTATATCTTTTCCTGTTTCCAAAACCTTTCTTATCTCCATTGGATGATGGGCATAATCATCAACAATCAAATAGTTTTTTTGTTTGTATATATTAAATCGTCTTTTTACATTTTTAAATTTTTTAAGTGCTCTTTTTATAATATTTAACTTTATCCCGGAGTCATAAGAAACAGCAATAGCCATTAAAGAATTATGTATATTATGTTTACCGGGTATTCCAAGAACAAACTTGCCAAGTTTTTTGTTTTTATAAACAACATCAAAGGATTGCATATAGGGAGTAATTTTTATATTTTCTGCATAAATATCATTTGTTTTTTCAAAGCCATAAAACACTGTCCTGACAAAAATATTAGGTATAATTGACCTTATATTGGGGTCATCGCCATTTAAATAAGCAACACCATAAAATGGAATATTATTTATAAATCTGATAAATGCTTCTTTTAGCGCATCCATTTTTTTATAATAATCCATATGGTCATTATCAATATTTGTTACTCCTACTATTACAGGATTTAATTTTAAAAACGAACCAAATGCTTCGCAGGCTTCTGCAATAACATATTTGCCTTTCCCTGCTTTTGCGTGAGCACCTTTTGCCTTTACAACTCCGCCAACTATATATGTCGGGTCTAATTTTGCCTCTTCAAAAATTGTGGCAATCATAGAAGTGGTAGTTGTTTTACCGTGAGACCCTGCAACTGCAATACCATATTTTAGTCGCATAATTTCATCCAGCATAACGGCACGCGGCACAACCGGAATCTTTTGCTTTCTTGCCTGCATTAACTCCGGATTTGTTTCTGCAACGGCATTTGAGTAAATAACAATATCTGCTCCTTTGATATTTTGGGCATTATGTCCGATATAAATCTTTCCGCCTAATTTTTGTATTCTTTTTGTATTTTCACTTTCTTTTATATCAGAGCCGGTAATTTTATAGCCAAGATTTAAAAAAACTTCGGCAATACCGTTCATACCTGCTCCACCTATACCTACAAAATGCAGATGTTTTATCTTTTTTAACATTTACTATCTCCTAATATTAAATCAACTATTTTTTTGGAACCATCAGTTGTAAATATTTTTTTTAAATTTTTTTTTATTTCTATTTGATTTTTTTTATTAAGTAAATTTTTAAGTCCGTCTATTAGTTTTTGTTGACTAAGCTCGTTATCTTTTATCACTATGGCTGCGTTTTTTCTTTCAAACAACATAGCGTTCTTTTCCTGATGATTATCTGTTGCATACGGATAAGGAACCAAAATTGCTGGAGTTTTGGTTAAAACAATTTCAGAAATGGTGCTGGCACCCGCTCGCAACACTGCAGCGTCAGAAACTGCGTATGCAAGTCCAGAATCATATATAAAATCAAAAATTCTTATCTTTATTTTTGATTCTTTAATTAACTCTTTTATCTTTTTATATTCACTTTTCCCTGTCATCCATATCATCTGAATATTTTTTATTTCTTTTTCTATTGTTTGTATAGAGGATAAAACAACGTCATTTATCTTTTTTGCTGCACGGCTTCCCGGCATAATCAATATTGTTTTCTTTCCTTTATCAAGTTTAAAATATTTAATGGCTTTTGATTTATCCTTTTTAAAAATTGAATTTCTGACTGGATTCCCTGTTACTTTTGTTTTATGCAAGGGGAAATATTTTTTTGTTTCTTCAAAACCGACTGTTATTTTGCTTACAAATAAACCAAGTAATTTATTGGCAATTCCAGGATACACATTGGGTTCATGAATAAGTGTTGTTTTTTTCTTTAAAATCGCTGCAAAAAGCATAGGAAAAGACACAAAGCCACCGGTTCCAATAACAATATCCGGGTTAAAATAATTTATAATTTTTATTGATTCAAATATTGCTTTTATATTATAAAAACAATTTAACAGATTTTTTATTGTAATTTTTCTTATCAGCGGTTTTGCTGATATTGATGCAAAATTAAATTTCAATTTTGTTATTATATTCTTTTCCATACCATCTTTGCTCCCGACAAAAAGTATTTTTATTTTTTTTCTCGTCATTAATTCTTCTGCAATAGCAAGCGCAGGGAAAATATGTCCACCTGTGCCACCGCAGGAAAAAATCACATTCATAATTTATCTCCATGTAAATCACGGGATATTGATAATAAAATTCCCACCGCAATAATATTTGTAATTAAAGCAGAACCACCAAAACTGATAAAGGGCAATGTTGTTCCTTTTGGAGGTAATATCCCAGTTACTACAAAAATATTTATAATTGCCTGAACAATTATCATAAAAGTCAAACCAGCTGCAAGATATTTTAAAAAAGCATCTTTTACACTGATAGAAATAAACACGCCTCTTTGCAATATAAAATAAAAACCTATAAGAATAAGGATACAACCAAATGTTCCTAATTCTTCTCCTATTATTGAGAATATATAATCAGTATGAACCTCCGGCAAATAATAAAATTTTTGTTGACTCTGAAACAAACCATTTCCAAAAAGCCCACCCGAACCAATTGCAATCAATGATTGTATTATTTGCCAGCCAGAGCCATAATAATCCTGCCATGGATTTAAAATAATAAGCAACCTTTTTAATCTATATGGCTCTATTAAAATAAAATAAATTGTTGAAGCAATACCGAATATAAACAAAATAAAAAAATAAAATAAATTAACACCTAAAACAAAAGCCATACATAAAAACAATATGGAAATAATAACAGCCCCGCCTAAATCTCTTTGTTTAATAAGAGCTACTATTATTAACAATGTAATTATCGTTGCCATTATTATTTTGGAATTTACTGTCTGATTGCTTTTACTGAATAAATACGCCAAGTAAATAACATACAGTAATTTTACTATTTCATAGGGCTGAAATGCAGGCAAAGGTCCTATTTTTAACCATCTTATAGCGCCATTGGCTTTTCTTCCAAAGCCAGGTATATGAACGGCAAACAACATTAAAATACCCAAAACAATTAATGGAAAAATTATTTTTTTAAGTTTTTCTTTATTTAATTTAAAAAATAACAATCCCAATATAACACCAATGAATAACCATAATAATTGTCTTTTAAAAAAATATGCAGAATCTTTATAATTTTCTATAGCCATTACAGCACTACTGCTATAAATCATAATAAGTCCGGCTAAAATAAAAACCAAAGAAGTAATAAAAAGCACATTATCTATATTATAATTTTCAAATTTTTTATCCATTTTTTGCCACCTTTTGTACACAGCGTTTGAAATCATTGCCGCGTTCTTCATAATTTTTATACATATCAAAACTCGCACAGCCGGGAGAAAAAAGCACGATTTTAACATCTTTTTCATCAAGAGATTTTTTAATAACCTCTTCCATACTTGATGCCGTGACAACTTTTATTTTATCTTTAAAAATATTTTGAATTTTTTCCTTGTTTTCTCCAAAAGCAATAATCTTTTTTACATTTTTTGGCAAAATATTATAAAGTTGATTAAAATCAGTATTTTTTTCTCTTCCTCCCAAAATAAGTATAAGGTCATCATCAAAAGTTTTTATTGCTTTTATAACTGCATCAATATTTGTACCTTTTGAGTCATCATAAAATTTTTTTCCATTTATCTCACCGGAAAATTCTATTCTGTGACTTAATCCTTTAAAATTTTTAATTACATCCTTTGTTTTATTAAAATCCATTCTTAAAATATCTGAAATTATCATTGAGGCAAGAATATTTTCCTGATTGTGTTTGCCAATTAATTTTACTTCCTTTGTTGAAAAAAGTTCTTCTTTTCTTCCGAATACATTTTTTATAAATTTTTCATTTTCAACGTAATACCCGTCTTTTAGGGAATTATATGCAGAAAACAAAATTTTTGTGCATTTTGCCATTGATATCATAATATTAGTGAACCTATCATCGTAATTTAAAATTAAAAATTCATTTTGTGTTTGATTTCTAAAAATATTTGCCTTTGCCTCGGCATACGCCTGCATTGTCTGATACCTGTCCAGATGGTCATCTGTTATGTTTAAAATTACAGAAATGAATGGTTTAAAATCAATTATTGTTTCTAACTGAAAACTGGATATTTCAAGGACCACATAAGTATACTTTTTTATATCATCCAGTAAATCACAAAATGGTTTTCCTATATTTCCACCCAGACCAACTTTTTCTCCGAGTTGATTATTTAATATCTCATAAACCAATTGAGTAGTTGTAGTTTTTCCATTAGTTCCTGTAATTGCAATTATTTTTATTGGATACTCTTTCATAAATCGGTACGCGAATTCAATTTCTCCTATGAATATTTTGTTGTTCCTTTTTACTATATCAAGCCATTTTGGTAAAACCGGGACACCAGGAGATATAACAATAATATCCGAATGAATAAAACTCTCATCTTTGTGCCCATCGGTTTCAAGTATTACACCATTTTTTTCTAATGCTATAACCTCCTGTGATAATTTGTTTTTTGATTTAACATCGCTTAATATAACCTCATTCGGATTCTGTTTTATTGCAAATTTGGCAACTGACAAACCGCTTTTTCCTGCACCCAGTATTAATATTTTTTTACCTTTTAAATCAAACATTTTTCACCTCAATTTAAGCGTGCTTAAAGTAAAAAGCAAAATAATAATCGCTACTATCCAGAATCTAATTATTATTTTTGGCTCAGATATTCCTTTTAACTGAAAATGATGATGGAGTGGTGCCATCGCAAATATTCTTTTTCTTGTCATTCTGAATGATGCAACCTGGATAATAACTGATAAAACCTCTATAACAAATATAATTCCTATCAATAATAATAAAATTTCCTGTTTTATTAATACAGCAACAGTCCCTATTATGCCTCCGAGCATTAAAGAACCAACATCTCCCATAAAGACCTCGGCAGGATAAGTGTTAAACCATAAAAATCCGAGTATTGCTCCAACCATTGCAGAACATATAACGGCAAGTTCACTACTTAATGGCACATACATTATTAAAAGATAATTACTTGTCTTTATATTTCCAATTAAATATGATAAGACAACAAGAGTGAGAAAAATAAAAAGGCAAAGCCCTGCCGCAAGCCCATCAAGTCCATCTGTTAAATTAACCGCATTAGACCACGATGTAATAACAAGCATGGCAAATATAGTATATAACCATATATCCAGTAAAAATGGTGTTTTGATAAAGGGAATATTAATATGCGTTTTAAAAGCAAATGTGTTTGAAGTAAGTTTAAGATAAATCAAGACAATGAAAAACGAACCAAGAAACTGAAGAAAAAGTTTACTTTTTGCAGATAATCCTTTTGTGCCTATTTTTAACTTTAATAAATCATCTATAGCACCGATAATGGCAAACCAGAAAACAGAAAATATTATTATAAACGTGTAATTATTGTCAAATCTTCCCCACAAGCCAAGAGAAATAATAAAAGCAATAAAAATAATTATACCGCCCATTGTTGGTGTTCCTTTTTTCTCCAGATGTTTTTTAGGTCCATCTTCTCTGATTACCTGAATTATTCCATTTTCTTTTAGTTTATTTATGACGAATTTTCCAATCAAAATTACAACAATAAATGCTGTTATGGCAGCAAAAGCAGACCTGACAGTTATGTATCTAAAAATATTAAAAAATGAAAAATACTGATGTAAAGGATAAATCAAATGATAAAACATATTATCTCCTTTTAGAAATAAATTTTAAATCATCTAAAATTTCTTCCAGTTTATTTTTTCTTGAGCCCTTTATAAATAACGTGTCTCCTTTTTCAAGAACTGTTTGTAGATATCTGCTTATTTTTTGTTTTTTATCAAAAATTTTAACTATCTTTTTATTTCCTCCTGCTTTAAAAAAACCATTTGTGTAATAATCAGAATATTTGCCGGTTAATATTAATCTTTTTAATTCTATGCTGCTAAATAAGCCACCAATATCATTATGAAATTTCTTGGCAAATTTTCCTAATTCATACATATCCCCTGCAACAGCAACAATATTTTTAAATTTATTTTCTTTTAAAAATTGTAAAGCTGTCTTGAATGAATCGGGGTTTGCATTGTAACAATCTTTTATAATTGTAATTCCACCAATATATTTTTTTTCCATTCTCATCATATTTTTTAGTTTAAAATTTTCAACAACTTTTTTTACGCCTTGTAATTTTACCCCAGAATAATAAGAAACCAGAGTAGCGGCAGCAATATTAAAGACATTATGCCTTCCTAACAATCTGGTTTTTATATTTACACTCTGATTTTTAATTTTTAAATTAAAAATGATATATTTATTATTACTGTTTATATCTGATATTTTTAAATCAGCATCATCCCGCATACCAAAACTGATAATTTTTGGTTTTGTAACTATTTCTTTTGCCTGTTTTAATAAAAAATTATAATATTCATCATCTCTGTTCAATACAGCCACACCACCATTTTTTAAGCCATAAAAAATTTCTGATTTTGCTCTGGCTATATTTTTTTTGGACTTTAATAATCCAATATGGGCAAGACCGATATTTGTAATAACTGCAACATCAATTTTAATCATAGACATAATCTGTTTTATTTCGCCCAACCTGTTCATACCAACTTCTAAGATTAATATCTTATGTTTATTATTTAATCCAAAAATTGTCAAAGGAATACCAATTATATTGTTAAAACTTTTTGGATTTTTTAAAATATATTCTTCTTTAAATTTTTTACTTAAAATTTTATATAAAATTTCTTTTGTTGTTGTCTTGCCATTACTTCCCGTAATTGCAAAGACCCTTATATTTTTAAATTTATTAAGATAATAAGATGCCAATTTAAGCAAAGCTGTTTTTGTATCTTTCACCACAACAGTTTTCTCATTATAATTCTTTTGTGCAACGCATAAAATTGCACCTTTTTCAAAAGCATCTTTAATAAAATTATGGCCATCTGTATTTTCACCTTTTATAGCAAAAAACACATCGCCCTTTTTTAAAGTTCTTGTATCAATTGAAATACCATTTATCAATCTGTCTTTTTCACAATTAACTCTTTTATTAAAAATTTTGTATATTTCTTTTAAAGTTAAATTCATTTTAATTCCTTTATTGCCCGCAGGGCTATTTTTCCATCTTCAAATGGATATTTCTTACCTTTTATTTCCTGATAAACTTCATGTCCCTTTCCTGCAAGCAAAACAATGTCTTTTTTTTCAGCAATTTTTATTGCTTTATAAATTGCCTGTCTTCTGTTTTTTATTGCAAAAATCTTAACATTGCCTTTAGTACCTATTAATATATCTTTAATAATTTCCATTGGTTCCTCAAATCTCGGATTATCTGATGTAACAATTAAAACATCAGAAAATCTTTCGGCAACAGCTCCCATTATAGGTCTTTTACCTTTGTCACGATTTCCACCAGCCCCGAACAAAGTGATTATTTTCCCTTTCTTTATCTTATTTAAAGTTATTAATGTTTCTTTTAAAGAATCCGCATTATGCGCATAATCAACGATTACTAAAAAATCCTTATTATAAATAACTTCCATTCTTCCCTTTACACCTTTAAATTTATTCAACACATTAATAATCTTTTTCATATTAATAAAATTATATGAGGCACCAATGGATGCCATAATATTGTGAAGATTATGTTCGCCTATTAATTTTGATTTTATATTATAAATTTTATTTTTTATTTTTATTTGTGCAAGCATTCTCTTTATATTAATATCACTTTTAAAAATTTTTATATCTGAATCTTTATTTATGCTGTATGTAACTATTTTTGCTTTTTTACTTTTCGCCTTTTCAATAAAATATTGCGAACTTTTATCATCGATATTTACAACCAGCGTCCCTCCTTTTTTTAAATTATTAACTATTTTAAGTTTTGCTTTTAAATAATTTTTATAATCGTGGTGATAATCAAAATGGTCTCTTGTAACATTCGTTATAATTGCAACATCAAAATTTATGTTTTTTATTCTTTCCTGGTCAAGAGCATGAGATGAGACCTCCATAATAATATTTTTAATATTTTTCCTTGCTGATTCGGCAATTAATTTATGTATTGTCAAATTAGAAGGTGTAGTATTTTTTGATTCATAAATTTTATTTCCTATTTTATATGCAATGGTTCCTATGATTGTCACATCTTTTTTTATACCTTTTTTTATAATATCACCTATCATATAAGATACTGTTGTTTTGCCCTTTGTTCCGGTAATGCCATATATCTTTATATTTTTTTTCACATCAGAATAATAATAGTCAGTTATTTTGAAAAGCGTTTCTTTTGTGTCTTTTACAATTATAAGTGGAATATTCCCCGGGACTTTTACTTCTTTTAAAGCTATAACAGCAGCTGCTCCTTTTTTTATTGCCTCATTGATAAAATTATGCCCATCATAGGAACTGCCCTTTATACATATAAAAATATTTCCCTTTTGTACATCATTTGAAGATTCTGCAATTCCATTTATTAAAATATTTTTGTAATTAATAATTTTATATTTTTTTATTACATTTAAAATATTATTTAATTTTATTGTTTTCATCAGCTTTCATCCTTCATAACAAAATTAATAATACATATCTGTCCTTTTTTAACTACTGTGCCAGGCTTTGGGTCCTGTGATACTGCCAGACCGCTACCATTGCATTTTGCTTTTATACCAATAGAGCCAAGAACTTCAATTGTTGTTCTAATAGGCAAACCTGTAATATCAGGCATATAAATTTGTATTTCGTCTTTTGATGTTGCCTCTCCAGATATAAAATAAACAGTATCTTCTTTTTTTATTTTTTTACCGGCTTGTGGAATCTGAGCGACTATCTTTTGTCCTTTCCCTAAAATTTTAAAATTAAATTTTTCATCTGTTAAAAATTTCTTTGCTACTTTTACATCCTTTAAAATAAAATCAGGCATTTCAATTGTTATATCTTTATTTTCTTCTTTCTGAACAACATAGGTTTTATCTGGAGTTATTTTTAAAACAGATATTGCTAAACTGGTTAAGTTTCTAAAGGCAGGTGCTGCCACTTCGCTGCCAAAATATATTATTTTGGGCTCATCTATTGTTACTAAAGTCAAAACTTCTGGTTTATCTGCGGGCAAGAAGCCAATAAAAGATGCTATATATTTGCCTTGTGCATAACCTTTGCCATCGGGGTTATGTTTTTGCGCTGTCCCTGTTTTTCCTGCTACAAAATAATCTGAAATTGCAGCTTTTTTTCCGGAGCCATCTTTTTCAGTTACTGATTTCAACATATTCACAAGTTTTAATCTTTCTGTTTCTCCTAATATTTTTGATAATTTTTTCCCACTTGCGCTGTAAATTACTTTATTATCTTTTACTATTTTTTCCACTATATAAGGTATGATATCATATCCGCCATTTGCTATTATTGAATATGCTTTGGCTAATTGAATTGAAGTAACAGCAACTTCCTGTCCATAAGGAATAGAAGTTAAACTTGTATTATCCCATTTTTTATAATGTCTTAATATTCCTTTTGCTTCACCAGGCAGGTCAATACCTGTTTCTTTGCCAAAACCAAATTTATTATATTCGTTATATAATCTTTCCTGACCAACTTTTAAACCAAGATTAACAATACCTATATTTGATGAGTACTTTATTATTTCAGTAGCTGTCAACCAGCCATGTTTTTCATGGTCATGTATTTTTCTGCCAAAATATTCATATTCTCCATTACCACAAAAAACCTTGTACTGCTCGCCATCTTTAAACTCTTTTAAAAATGCAGACATTGTAAAAATTTTAAATGTCGAGCCAGGTTCATAAATATCTGTTATTGCTTTATTTCTTGTTATTTTCTTTTCATAACTTGCAAAATGATAAGGGTCATAAGAAGGATAATTTACCATTGCATAAATTTCGCCTGTGTTAGGGTTCATTATAATCACTGTTCCGGAATGGGCTTTGAATTTTTCAACTGTTTGTTTTAATTCATTATATGCAGCGTATTGCAAATTTGAATCAATCGTTAAATATAAATCTGCACCTTTTTCTGCTTTTTTTATTTCAACAGAATCAATCATTATAGGTCTTCCAAAAGCATCGCGTTTTATCTGTATCCTGCCAATTTTTCCATGCAGGTATTTTTCATATTTGTATTCAACACCTTCCAAGCCTGTATTATCCATACCTGAAATACCAACAACATGAACACATGTTTCACCCATTGGATAAAATCTTTTTTCCTCTGATTGCGCGTAAACTCCTTTTAATTTTTTGCTTAATATTTTTTCAGCAATAACAGGGTCTACTTTTCTCTTTATATATTCAAAATATTTCTTAGTTGTAATTTTTTTAATCAATACATCTTTGGGAATACTTAAATTTTCTGATAAAACCTTTAAAACTTCATTTTTATCTTTAATTTCTCTGGGGCAAATATAAATCGTCTGCGTCTTTACTGACTCTGCTAAAATTTTTTTGTTTCTGTCATAAATACTGCCTCTTCCTATCTGCTGCTTTATTGTTGAAAGATGCATCCTTCTTGCTTTATCTTTATAAAATGAATAATCAATAATCTGGAGATTAACAATCCTGAAAATCGCAATAAAACCAAGAATAATTAAAAACCAAAAAACAAAAGTTATTCTAAAGTTTATACTTTCAAGAGAGTTTTTAAAATTATTCATTATAAAACTGCTCCTTTTAATTTATCAGCAATCATTTTCAGTATTGAATTTTCCTTTTTTATTATGACTATCTGGCCATCAGTTGGATTTTTAAAGCCATAACGTTCTTTTGCTATTTTTGCAATTTGTTCACTTGACATCATTGATTGTAATTTTATTTCAAGTGCCCTGTTTGCAATTTTTAATTTGTCTCTTTCGTTTATTAATTCATTACTGTTATAATTATATTTTATTGCCTGGGTAGAAAACCACACACATAAAAACATATATAAAAATCCGATTATAATTAAAAAAATAATTTTACCCGATGCTTTGTTTGTTGAGTAATTATGTTCCGGATTAAATACTCTTAGAAACTTGCCTCTGGTAAAATTATATGTATTCATATTGCCGCCTTTCAGATTTTCTCGCCAGCTCTTAAAAGCGCACTTCTTGCACGTGGATTTTCCTTTATTTCATTTTCGTCAGCCAAAATTGGCTTTTTTGTTAATATTTTGAGAACTTTTTTATGTCCGCAGTTACAAATAATTCTTTTATCCTCACAGATACAATCCTTTGATTCCCTGAGAAAAAATTGTTTTACAATTCTATCTTCGAGAGAATGAAAACTAATTACTACAATCCTCGACCCCTTCTTTAAAAATTTTAGCGCCTTTATTAACCCGTTTTTTAATGAGTCCAGTTCGTCATTGACTTCTATTCTTATTGCCTGAAATAATCTTGTTGCCGGATGTATCTTTTGTTTTACTTTATTTACCTTAATTGCAATATCAGCCAGTTGTTTTGTGGTCTTTATTGGCCTGTTATTTATAATTGCCCTTGCTAATTTTTTATGATTCCTGTCTTCACCATATTCCTTTATTATTTTATCTAATTCCTTTTCGCTGTAATAATTTACAACGTAATAAGCGGTCAATTTCTGGGTATTATCCATTCGCATATCAAGATTATAATCAAGCATAAAACTAAATCCCCTTTCTTTTTTTTCTATCTGATAGCTTGAAAATCCCAGGTCAAAAAGTACGCCATCTATCTCTGTAATATTATTTTGTTCAAGAACAATATCAAGGTCTTTAAAATCAGAATGAACAGGTATAAAATTTTTATAAACTTCAAGACGTTTTCTTGCAATTTCCAGACTTTCTTTATCTCTGTCTATGCCTATTAATAAAGAACCTTTTGTTATTTTTTTCAGAATTTCTTCGCTGTGACCTCCCAGCCCAAGCGTAGCATCTACCCATACCCCGTCCTTTTTTTGAATATTTAAAAAACTTATTACGGCGTTTAAAAGAACAGGTTTATGTTCATAATTCATAAATATTTTTCAAATGATTTTATTGCTTCTTCTTCATTATTATAAAATTCAAATTCCCCATAATAACCGGCATATAAAAAAAGGTTTTTAACATAATCATTGCAGCCAATAATTTTTATATCACCGCCTAAATTTCTCACTCTTTCTTTTCTTTCATTCAGATATTCTATTCCGCTTACATTCAAATGTTTTACATTTGAAAAATCCAGAACAAAGAAGAAATTATCTTTTTCAATGAATGATGTAATTATACCTTTTAAAGCAATAATATCTTCTATGTCAATATCCCCTCTTAAAATAAGTTCAACCACTTTTTTTGAATTAACTTTTAAATTCATTTATGCCTCCTTATTATTATTTGCTTCATCAAATTTTTTTAATTCTTTTTCACCCCATATTTGAAATCTATCAATTGCGCCTATAAAAATTGCTTTTTTTTCTATGTCAGCAAATTTCTTTAATATTTTAGGAATTCTTATTCTACCCATTGAGTCAATTTTTACTACAAATGCCTCTCTTGATTTTAGCCATGTGTTATCATCATGTTCTTCATTTTCAAGTGACATTTTTTCTATATATTCTTTTACCATTTTTTCCCATGATTCACTTGGCATTGCCTCAATACACTTTTTCCCACCCCTTGCCTTTTTTAGAATTAAAATATTTTTAGCATTTGGATTTTTTGTTATTTCTTCTATATAGTCCTTATAATGAAATGGAATAGGAACCCTGTCTTTTGCATCAACTTTGCGTTCCTCTTGTCCTATAAAACCAAGATTAAGCATAAAATCTCCTATTAACAAAATTTACCACTTTTTACCACTTTTTAACAATTTTATACTTTAAAATCAGTTTTGTCAATATTTTTTTTAATATTTTTTATTAAAAAACCATTTAAAAACAAGGATTTTATAGGTGGGAAAATATTTTTTTTGAAAAATAGTTATTTTTTAATTAAAAAATAGTTTTTTTGATAATTTTGATTATTAAATTAACAGGGGGGGGTATATTACTGGTTACTGGTTAATGGTTATTATTTATTAATAATCGCGATCAACAGATGGCTGTTTCCCATCTCCATTTTCATTTGCTTATTGTTGTTTGTTTTTTTTCAATCGGCAATCGACAACAGGCATCCGGCAATGTAGTTATAGTGTTTCATCCAGTTTTTTTATCCTTGGAATATGTCTGCCGCCTTCAAAAGGTGTTAAAAGCCATGTATCAACTATAGCAATTGCTGTTTGCAGATCCATCATTCTCTGTCCGATTGAAATCATATTTGCATTATTATGTGCAGATGCAAGTTTTGCTGACTCTGTATTCCAGCATACCGCACAGCGAATTCCTTTTAATCTGTTCGCAGCCATTGCTTCACCATTACCAGAACCACCCAGAACAATTCCTTTTTCACATTCTCCATTGGCAACTGCACCGGCAGCAGGAATGATAAAATCAGGATAATCACATTTTTCCTCTGAGTCAGTTCCAAAATCAACCACTTCATAATTTTTTTTCTGCAGATATTTTTTTATTTCTTCTTTGTATTTATAACCAGCATGGTCTGACGCAATTGCAATCCGCATTATTTACCTCCATTTAAAATGTTATTTATTTCATAAAACAAAATACTTGCCGCATTTGAAACATTTAGTGATTCAACTTTTTTATCAGGATAATCAATGTTTACTTTTTCATCTGAAATTTCTCTTATTTCATTTCTTATTCCTTCTCCTTCATTGCCAAACACAAGAATAAATCTTTCCTTTAAATACTTTTTTAATTCTCTTATATCTTTGCCTTTTTCTTTATCAGTTATCAGTAATTTAAATCCATTTTCTTTTAATTTTTTTATTTCAGCAATATCCGTATCTTTATATTTAACCATAAAACAAGTACCAGCAGAAGAACGAATTGTTTTATTGTTAAAAATATAAACAGAATCCAAAAACAAATATGAATAAAATCCAAAAGCAGTACCGCTTCTTATGATTGCTCCAGTATTTGTTGGGTCCTGTATTTTATCAAAAAGTATTAATTGCTTTTCTTTTACTGTATCAAGTTTGTTATTGAGTGGTGCCTCAAAAACAGCCACAAATCCCTGATCTGTTTCAACACTTGATAATTTTTTAATAATAAATGTTTTTGTTTTTACTGTATCTGCTTTTATATTATATTTTTCTATAAGTCCCTCGCCTTTTTCTGAATATAAAAAATATTTTAAATCAAACCCAGTATTTAAAAGATCTTTTAATATTTTTTCTGTATCAACTATAATCAAATTATTTGCTCTTAATTGTTTTTTATCAAGTAATATTTCAATAATTTTATTTCTCATTTTTTCCTTTTTTCTTTTTTCTTTGCGGTATTTTTTATTTTTACAGCAATTGATTTATTAAAAATCGGTAAATCCATTTTTATTTTACCATTTATTGTTAATTTTTCACCTTCCATAATTCTTTCACCATTTTCCGGATTTATAATAAAATATAAATACCTGCCTTCGTTTAAATTGTTTATTTCTATATATGCATCTTTTATTTCAATAGGTGATGTATTTTTCCATGAGTAATCTCTATGTTTTATATATATATATGCAGAATCATTGCTCTGAAGTCCTGAAACAAACACCGGGGCAATTGCAGGGTCTAAAAAGTCAGTTATTTTAATATATTCTATCTGGACCCAATCCCCTTCCACATTATCAAGCATAACTTCATTATCGCCAGCCGGCAAATCTATTGAAATTTCTTCTGACATATTTGCCTGATAAATATTCCACTCTTTAAAAAATTTTTTATCAGAATAATCTTCTGCATAAAAATTTTTTTCTAAAATATTCTGTCCATTTAAATTTATCACTAATTTATTTTTCGCAGATACTTTATTTATTTTTACAATAAATTTTGCCGGTCTTACGTTTTTAAAAACAAAAACAGGTGGATTTTTCATATCCTGATGAACATCGCCAAATAAAAATCCATTAAATAAATTTGAATCAATCATTTCTCCATCTGCATTAATTATAAATTTATTTTTCTTGGGTTTTTCCCATACACTTTTTGAATAAAAAATAATTTCGCCCGGACTTTTATCATCTGCTTTTTTAAAATATACCTTTTTATCTGTTAATTCAATCAAATCTTCGTCCTGAAATCTTATATCTTTTACAAAATCAGATAGTGGTTTAAAAATCTTAAATAATTTTTTTTCATCTATGTAGTTATCCCAGTACCAGGGCATAGGAGAGCCAAAAGACAAAGTAAAAGCTCCCACCCATATAGATGTAAGTAAACTGATACCCTCCGGGTCAAGATTATCCTTTATAAAATTATCTGTTGCCTCAATACCAAACTCTCCTATTATATGTGGTTTCTTATATTTTTCTATTTTTTCTTTTGATAATTCATAAAGTTCTCTGCCATCTTTTACCCCATAAAAATGCGTCTGCGTAAAATTTATATCTTTTAAATTCCATATTTTTTCATCCATATTTGGATTTGCAAATGACGTTGATATCAAATGTTTATTTACATCCAGTTTTTTAATATATGAAATAATATCTTTATGCCAATTAGTTACAATTTCTGAATTGTAATTATCCGTCCATTCAACTTCATTAAAAATTTCCCATGAAAAAATATTTGGAGAATATCCCCATCTCGCAATTATGTATTGCAATCTATTTTTAAATGCCTGAATTGCAACTGCATCTGTAAAAAATTCAGATGGTTCTTTTAACAAGCCATCATTTTTTAAATTATAAGGGTTTTGTTCCCAGTTAGAATTTGTAGTTGTTGAAAATTCACCATGCGGAACAAGGCACAGCATAACATAAATACCTTTTTCCTTGCACATATCTAATATTTTATCAAGTAAAAATGCCTGTTTCTGTCTTTTTTCATAATTTCCAATGCCGCTTTCTATCCACTCAACACCTACAAACCAGTTTGCCATCCATAATCTGATAAAATTACAGCCATTTTCTTTTAATTCTGTTAACCATCTTTCATAATCATTTAATACATCACCCGTTGACCAGCAAAGATTTAGTCCTATTGCATAAAAATTTTCTTTATTATCAAACTCCATAAACAAATCATCTTTTTTTGAAATTTTTATAAATCCCTTGTTTTTATTATCTTTTCTGCAATAAAATACATTAAATTTTGTTTCTGTTAATTCTTTTTTACCAGCAAATACTTTTATTTTGTAATTCCATTTACCAACTCTATCAGGAGTAAATCTTATCTGAAATTTTCCATTTCCTGTTTCTAATATCTCACCTGTTTCTGATACTTGATAATCCTTTATATAAAATCCATCGACTTCTTTTACTATACCATCAGTGCATTTAAAATATCCTTTTACGTTTATTAAAGTATAATCATAATTATTTTTTGCATTAAAATTATCTTTAATATTTATGACAATCGTATCATATATTGAAATATTTTTAGTATTGATCTCAAAATCTATATCTGCCGAAAGGATATCTGCATATAAAAAAAATATAATAATTAAAAACATCATAATAAAAATTTTTTGCACTGTATCACCTTTTACAAATTGAAATTTTATTCCTATCACATCATCAGTAGCATATTATAATAAAAAATTATTCTGACAAATGCATAAGTTTTCCACATATTAAACTTTCTTTGCAAACCTTGTATAGAGCATCTTTACCAGATATTTTTATTGAATATTTTTAAACCATATTACCATATTCCGGTTATTTTATGACCACAAAAAATACATTTTCCATCTTTTATATTTACATTTAAAATAGTATAACCATATCTTTCCACAACTATCTTCCCGCAATTAGGACAATAGGTATGCTCATATTTATGCCCCGGAACATTGCCAAGATAAACATAAAAAAGTCCATACTGCTTTGCAATGTTATGTGCGGTCTCAAGCGTTTCAATGTTTGTCGCAGGCAGATTGGTTAAAAGATAATTGGGATAAAATCTTGAGAAAAAAACAGGAGTATCCGGTCCTAATTCTTTGACAATCCAGTTGCACATATTTTTTATCTCTTCCATATTATCATTTAAACCAGGAACAACTAAATTAACAACTTCTACTATCTTTCCGTATTGCTTTGCTATCTTTAATGTATTAAGTATATATTTTAATTCGCAACCAACTATTTTCTTGTAAAAATTATTATTAAAACCCTTTAAATCAATTTTTACTATATCAAGATATGGAAGTAATTTTATAAGCGGTTCTTTTTCAATATACCCTCCAGATACCAAGACGTTATAAATACCCTGCTCTTTTGCAATTTTTGCAATATCATAAACATATTCATAAAATATCACCGGTTCAGAATAAGTATATGAAATTGATGCACAATTATTTTTTTTTGCCAGTTCAACAATCTGCTGTGGCATTATTATCTGCTGGTCTTTTTCTTCTGGATTGAATTGTGATAAAGCCCAGTTCTGGCAGAAAGCACAGCGTAAATTACATCCTTTTGTAGCCAGTGAAAATGACCAGGAGCCGGGTTTTAAATGAAAAACAGGTTTTTTCTCAATCGGGTCAATATTTATTGCTGCCGGTTTTGCATAGGACATTGCATATAATTTATCACCTCTGTTAATTCTAACACGGCACTTACCCCTAAATCCTTCTGGCAGATAACAATGACGCGGGCATAATTTACACAAAACACCGTGGTCTATCTTTTCATAAAACATCGCTTCTCTTATTGATTTATCTTTTTCAATAAAAAATTTATTATTAAAATATGCACCGAGTTTTGCAATAAAAAATATAGTGAGCAAAATATTTAAAATTAAAATAAAAAAAATAGTAAAAATTTCTTTTAAATTTTTTAATTTATCTTGCATTTTAACTCCTTGACCATATTTACTTTTATTCTATAATTATATCATAAATTACAAAAATTGGAGTGGCAATGGAAACCAAAGAAGAAATATACGATATAGCCATAGTTGGCGCAAGCATAGCAGGATTAATCTCTGCTTATTTCCTGTCAAAAACAAATTTAAAGATTATTATACTGGAACAAAAAAAAGAAATTGGCAGTCCTGTATGTTGCGGAGAGGCAATAAGTAAAAAAGCACTGGAAAATCTGGATTTTTCAGCTGGTTCTTTTATTGACACAGAAGTAAAAGGATTTAGAATTTATTTTCCAAATAAAAAATATTTTTATGTTAATACTGGTGGTTATATTTTAAACAGGGATAAATTTGAAAAAAATGTTGCTGATTTTTTATTAAAAAAGAATATAAAAATATATTTAAGAGCAAAAGTAATTGATATAAAAAAACAGTTAGAAAATTATGTGATTTTTACAGATAAAAATAAATTTTATTCAAAATTTTTAATAGGAGCCGATGGTCCGGTTTCAACTGTTGATAAAATTTTATTTAAAAACAAATATATATTAATTGATGCCATTCAATTTAAAATCAAAAAAGAATTTTTCCCATATAAAATAAATGAGTATCTTAACTTTTATTATGATAATTTATCAAAATATTATTTCTGGGTTTTTGAAAAACAAAATGAAATAAATATTGGCGGTGCAATCAAAGAAAAAAACGAATTAATAAAATTCATTAATAAATATTTTCCGATGGCAAAATTAGAAAATTCATATTTTTCACGCGGTAAAATACCAGTATCCTGGATTAAAAACAATCTATATAAAGAAAACTGTTTTTTAACAGGTGATGCAGCTGGACTTACAAATCCTGTTTCTTTTGCCGGTATTTATTCTGCTATTATAAGCGCCAGGATATGTGCTGAATGTATTTCAATGTATAACAGCAGTAAGAATAAAGAATATCTATATAATTATGAAAAAAAAATTAAAAAAAAATTAAAACTTCCTTTTATAAATTTTGTTTCAAAACATTGCTATAATCTGCCGGAAGATATACTTAATTTCATAGGTAATTATTTTGATGGTGCAAATTACAGAAAAAAGGACTTTGTAAAATTTTTTAAAATGTCTTTAAATAATCATAAAATATATAAATACATTATTCCGCTTGCGCTTCATAGAGAATTATTAAGATACTACGGAGATAAAATATGGTAAAAAATCTATCTGATTAAATGATTCATTTCAATTGCCAATTGCTTGTTGCTTTTTACTACTGTTTATTATTTTTTCAATTTTCGATTTATGGATTACCGCTTAAGTTTATCCCTGAGAAATCAGGGACGGGAATGACATTTCTTGTTTGCAACGCTGCTTTAATTTGCCATTTCTGCCCCTGAATAAATCCTGTCCATTACCCATATCTCTATCTATATAATAAGAAGCAGGTATATCCTGATTTTTGAGGAAAATTACGGGTGGTTTACAGTGTTATCTATTTTACTTACTCCCAATTTTAACGCCCTTCTTAATCTTATCCAAGGGTTGTTGCGCAAGCCTCGTCTACCTTTGACTGCAAACTCTTTGTCCGACTTTTCCTCAACCGTTTTTTACGAAAAAATCAGTGATATACCTGCTTCTTGATACTTATGGGTAATATCAACCGCAGGGTATAGGAATTTTTTTCCAATCCGCAATCAACAACTGGCAATCGGCAATGTAGTTATCCCCCCTCACCTTTATCCTCTCCCCGCAGGGTAGAGGAAATTTTAATTATCAATTGCCATTTGCCGATTGTCGTTTTCGGGCGACCACACAGGGTCGCCCCTACAAATAATCTCAATTCTCGCTCTCTTGTTCTCTTGTCATTCCTGTGCAAGCAGGAATCCAATTTTTTTCCAATCCGCAAACAGCAACCGGCAATCGGCAACGTATTTATCCCCCTCACCTTTATCCTCTCCCCGCAGGGTAGAGGAAATTTTAATTATCAATGTAGATTTGTTGTTTTTTATTTTTTGCTTTTGGTTTTTAAATTGTAAATCTTAAATCTTACATTATACATTTTACATTTTTATTTTATCACCGCTATCTTCCCCCATTCCTTATACCTCTTCCCTCCCATTTTATCCACTGCTTCTATGCTGTAAATATACACACCTGTTGCTACTCCTCTCCCTCTCTTATTCCTCGTATCCCACATTATGCTATTTCTCCCTTTTTCTCCTCTCCCTCTTATCTCCCTTACCTTCTCCCCACTTATCGTATATATCCTTACCTCTATCTCTGCTTCTCTGCCTATCTCATATATTATATCTGTATTTTCCACCACTGGATTTGGACTATTTCCTATTAACTTTAAATAAAACTCCCCTGGTGTCTCGCTTGCTGTTGCACTTGGCGTTGCGCTCTCTGTTGCACTTCCTGTTGCTGTCGCTGTTGGTGTTATTGTTGGTGTCCATGTGTTTGTCAATGTTTCTGTCTTGCTCCCTGTATTTGTTATTGTTGCACTTGGAGTGTTTGTGTATGTGTTTGTTTGTGTCTGTGTTGCTGTCTCTGTCGGTGTTATTGTCATTGTTGCTGTTGGTGATGGCATCTCATATAATACTATCCCGTTTGATGCCGGATATACTGATACTATTTCTCTTTCTCCTATTGTTACTGATGGATAATTGTACATAAATGTTACCCCTCCTGGAAAATATGGGACTATCGGACTCTGCCATAGTATCTCCCCTGTTTCTGCATTTACTGCAAATGTCGCTCCTCCACCATTGGCATATACTACTCCATTGGCTGTGCTTATTGGTCCATCACTTGCTGCTACCACTGGAAATCCTGGCACTAATTCCCCTGTCTCCTTATATAACCCATATAACTTTCCATTATGCACCCCAAAATATACTTTATCTCCCCATATACTTGCTGTGCTTACTATCTCCTCTCTCTGCGTTATATATATAGGCGTCAAAAACGTCCAGTTTATATTACCTGTCACTGCGTCCATGCAATAAAAATATCCGCTATGCGTGCCTATGTATATTTTCCCATCTTCTATTACTGGCATTGCTCTTACTTCATATCCAACTATTTCTACAGGATAATTTGCACAATATTCCCCTGTCTCTGCATTATAACAATATATCTTACTTGTATTTCCATATCCCCCTCTCTCTGCTACATATATCCGTCCTTCCCATGCTGCGGGCGTCTGCCCCCCGTTTAAACCTAATTGCCTTCTCCATTTTTCATCTCCTGTATTTCCATCCTTTGCATATATATAACTCCTAACATTCTCTGTATTACTTCCTCCTAACCATTGACTACAAAAATATAT
>Ga0207433_10002572_pt1 | contig 36794 bp, 30 predicted proteins | sample YelNatPaOPGAMG01_FD_187559 | JGI IMG/M metagenome (GOLD analysis project Ga0207433, IMG submission 187559) | Hot spring thermophilic microbial communities from Obsidian Pool, Yellowstone National Park, USA - OP-RAMG-01 (SPAdes) (version 3) | ecosystem: Environmental > Aquatic > Thermal springs...
AATTGAATTCGGATGTTAAAGGAGTAATAATCACTCATGGTACGGATACACTTCACTTCACTTCTGCAGCATTATCATTCATGTTAAAAAATCTAAACAAACCAGTCGCTTTAGTTGGCGCTCAGCGTTCACCTGACAGAGGAAGTTTTGACGGTTCGTTGAATTTGATATGCAGCTCATATTTTACAGGATACTCAAATATAGCTGAAGTATGTGTAGTTATGCATGGAACAATTGAAGATACTTTTTGTTATGCGCACAGAGGAACAAAAGTAAGAAAAATGCACACTTCAAGACGCGACGCCTTTCAATCTGTCAACGATTTTCCAATTGCAAAAATATGGCATGACGGCAAAATTGAAATCATCAACGAAAATTATAGAAAGAGGAACGAGCAAAAAGTAGTGGCAGATACAAAATTTGAGTCTAAAATAGCTTTGCTGAAATTTTATCCTGGATCCAATCCAGAAATTCTAGATTGGTATGTTGACAAAGGATATAAAGGAATTGTGATTGAAGGAACGGGTTTAGGTCATGTAGCTACAGCTTTGAGCAGCAACAAAAAAGAGAAAAATAGGCAAAAACTTTCTTGGTTACCTCATATAAAAAGAGCTGTCGAAAAAGGAATAACAATAGTAATGACATCACAAACGCTTTACGGCAGAGTCAACCCTTTTGTTTACAGAAACTTGCGTCTAGTCAGCGAGGCAGGAGTAATTTACGCTGAAGATATGTTGCCAGAGACAGCGTATGTCAAACTTGGCTGGGTTTTGGGTCATACCAAAAATAAAGAAAAAATAAAAGAAATGATGTTGACCAACATAGCAGGAGAAATCAACCCAAGGTTAAATCCTAAAATGTTCTTAGCGTGATAAAATGGACTACAAAAAAATTGGCTTGAAAGCAGGGATAGAAATTCATCAAAGATTGAAAACGCACAAATTATTTTGTTCATGTTCTTCCAATCTTTCCGAAAAAGAACCAACACAAAATATAAAAAGAAAACTGAGAGCAGTTGCTGGGGAAATGGGTGAAGTAGACAGAGCAGCTGCGTTTGAAATGTTGCGAGATAAAAATTTCATTTATCAAACATTCAAAGATGAAACATGCAATGTTGAAATAGATGAAGAGCCACCACATTCAATAAACGAAGAAGCTTTGAAAATTGCAATAGAAATATCAATGCTTCTAAATTGCGACATTGTGGATGAAATCCACATTATGAGAAAAACTGTTATAGACGGAAGCAACACTTCTGGTTTTCAGAGAACAGCTGTTGTTGGTTTGAATGGGTGGATAAAGGATGCAAAAAAAAATAAAGTTAAAATCAATCACTTGCTATTAGAAGAAGAGTCGGCCACGCCTGTATCTCGCGATGAAAATTCTGTCACTTACCGTTTAGACAGATTAGGTATTCCATTAGTTGAGATTGCTACAGGTTTACTTGTCAACTATACACCAGAAGAAATTCAAGAAATAGCTTACAAAATAGGAATGACGCTAAGATCCACAGGCAAAATAATGCGTGGCATTGGCTCAATAAGGCAGGATGTTAATGTTAGCATAAAAGATGGAGCAAGAGTCGAAATAAAAGGAGTTCAAGAATTGGGATTGATATCTAAAGTTATTGAAAATGAAGTGAAAAGGCAAATAAGTTTAATAGAAATTAAAAAAGAACTGGCAAACAAAATAAAAAACATAAGTTCAGAAATTTTTGATGTAACAGATTTGTTTAGAGAAACTGAATGCAAGTTGCTAAAGTCAATAGTTTCTAGAAGAGAAAAAATATTTGCCGTTGCTTTACCTCAATTTTCTGGCATGTTGAAAAGAGAGCTGTTTCCAGGCAAAACTTTAGGCAGAGAATTGAGCGATTATGCTGTTTCTCAGGGTGTGAAAGGAATAATACACACAGACGAAGACTTGAAAAAATATCAGCTTGAGAATGATATAGAAAAGGTTAAAAAAAATATTAAAGCAAAGAGCGAAGATTGCATAGTCATTGTTGGTGGTCCGGAAAGAGTTGCAAGAAACGCTATTGAAACTGTTTTAGACAGAGCAAGAAAATTGTTGCTAATCATACCAGAAGAAACAAGAGTAGCTAATCCAGATGGGACTACAACATTTTCGCGTCCATTACCAGGTGCAGCAAGAATATACCCAGAAACAGACGAGCCGACTATAAAAGTAGAGAAAAAACTGTTAAAACAAATTAAAAAACAGTTGCCCGAAGTTTGGGAGAAGAAAATTGAAAGGTTTAGAAAGCTAGGCATGCACGATACTTTGATTAATCAACTTTTGCGCTCTGAGTATTTGGATGTTTTCGAAAACATAATTAGAAAATACAAAATCTCTCCAACTCTCGTAGCCAATTTCTTTACCAACATTCTTGTTGATTTAAGAAAGAATCAGAATATTCAAACAGAGAAGATAACAGACAGCGATTTTAACGAGCTATTCAAACTGCTTTCTCAAAACAAGATTGTAAAAGAATCGTTGCCAGAGTTAGTTATACAGAAAGTTGCTAATCCAGAAAAATCTTTTGAGCAATTATTACAATCACAGAAACTTGTGATCTCAGAGGAAGAATTGAAAAAAATAATTTCGTCAACGATTTCTTCTAACAAAAATCTACCCAAAGAGAAAATCATAGGTTTAGTTATGAGCAAAGTAAGAGGTAAGGTTGATCCAAAGAAAGTTGTTTCACTGATCGACGAGATGATGTAACTCTATTTTTGTATATTTTCGTCATTTCTTTTTCTACCATAAGTTTCCCATAGGTCAAAAGCACAATAAAGAACTATAGAGCTGACATAAACAACCCATTCTGAAACTTTTAACCAGTATGCTTCCTCGGTAACAGCATATGTTAAAATCAAAGTTAAAGCAGATACTAAAGTTGTAACTCCAAATATTCTTGAAACTCTCATAAAAGTCGAATAAAATTTAATCTATTTAAACAAACAACATTTAACTTTGAACAACAGAATAATTATTAAAAACCATCTTTTATAAGCAAGTTAAATCACTATAATATAGTGAGAACATGCTAGTAGGAAGGATTGTTGGCAAAACAGCAACAGAAAGTTTCAATTTTGAGGTCACCGGAATAATCAGAAAAATGGATTTTGTAGCTACCAGAGATCCAGAGAGGCACTGGGTTCTAGGAAGAATAGATGACATAATTCAGCAAGAAGATCAAACTCTAGCCACAGTCTCGGTTTTGGGATATGTAGATAAAGACGCTATAAAGATGCCGAGAATGCCTTTCAAACCCAATTCTTTTGTTTACAAAGCAGATGATGGTTTGATAAAACGCGTTCTTGGATTAAAAGCAACAGGCTTATATATAGGTCTGCTAGACGGTTCTGAAGGATTGAAAATATATTTAGATCCAAAGCAATTAATGACAAAGCACATGGCTATTCTAGCTAAATCTGGTTTTGGCAAATCATACCTTGCAGGAGTAATATTGGAAGAGTTTATTGAAAAGGAAATACCTGCAGTCGTGATTGATCCACATGGCGAATATTTGACTTTGAGATATCCGAACAAAAAGCAAGAGGAAATAAAATACATGCCTGTTTTTGATGTCAAACCAAAAGGATATTCAAAAGAAATAGAACTGTATTGTTTGGATAAGAACTTAACAGAAGGGGCAAGAAGATTGAAATTGAGAGGTAAGTTAACTCACCAGGAAATCCTAGATATGCTGCCTTTCAGGTTAACAAGCACCCAGTTAAGCGTCATTTACACTTCAGTCATGGATTCTGAAAAGCAGGAATACACGCTAGACGAAATTAAAAGAGAAGTTATAAAAAACAAATCCCCATCAAAATGGAGTGTCATTTCTGTTCTTGATTTGTTAAAATCTACCGGTTTGTTCGACACATTCGGCTACATAACACCTGCAGATTTAGTTAAAAAAGGAAAAATATCAATAATCAACTTAAAAGGAATAGAACCTGACATACAACAAATAGTTGTTTACAAGTTAGCTAAAGACTTGTTCAATGCTAGAAAAATGAACAAAATACCACCATTTGTTTTTATAGTTGAAGAGGCTCACAATTTTGCTCCAGAGAGAGGTTTTGGCGAAGCTATAAGCTCTAGAATACTGAGAACTATAGCTTCAGAAGGCAGAAAATTTGGAATGGGTTTAGGTGTAATAACTCAAAGACCAGCTAGAATTGATAAGAACGTTTTATCGCAATGCAGCACTCAAGTCTTTTTGCGAGTCACTAACCCAAACGACATAAAATCAGTAACAGAATCAGTTGAAGGGATTACAAAAGGATTGGAAGCGCAGATAAAAACATTGCCTATAGGAACAGCATGTGTTGTCGGCGCAATCGAACAACCGCTATTAGTTAATGTAAGAATAAAAAGAAGTGAACATAGTGGAGCGCCAGCTTCGCTAACAGAAAAATTTAAAGAACAGGAAGAAGACGCTGACACGCTTTACTTTTATCCCAAATTTTTAGAAGAGGATGTAAAGAAACATGCAACTAAAGATTTGGAAAAACTGAAATTAGTTTACTATCCTTTATACTGTTTGCGCTGCAAATTCAATACACCTGAAGGCGAGAAAATTGACAACATTTATGTAGATGGGTTTTCAGGCGAACTAGTTTATAGCAAAAACGACACGCTTACAAGAACCAGTGGAATAACAAAAATACTAGATTTGGAAATGAAAGAAAAAGCCGTTGCTTTGTTTTTAACAACTTATGGTATGGCGTCTTTCGACACTATATCAAAGAAGTTGAAGATAAAAGATACGCAGTTGATGGATATAATAGCCAGATTAAAGAAGCAAGGCATAATATCAATGGATGGAATGGAGTTCAAAAGCAACATTAATGCTAATTTCGAAGAGATATTGGAAAACCAGATAACAGAGACGACAGTTGCTTATAAGTATGCTGGCGATGCTATTAGTCCAAAACTGAAAAAAGAAATAGCGACAAAAATACTAGATATCTTTAATCCAGACGCTGTGGAAAAGAAGTTATGTTATTATCCTTATTGGCTGCTGATATTAAGTGATGGAACAGTAGAAGTGGTTGACGCTATAACAGGAGAAAAAGACGAATACTTGAAAAGCAGCAATTTCATTGAAAGTTTGAAGATTCTGTAAGATAATTGAGAAAAAATATAATCAAAATAGTGATATAATATTATTTCATTGATTGCTGAAAATTTTAAGGTAAATGTTAAGGGTTTCAGAAAAATTAAACAAAGATACCAGATTTTTAGAAAAAATTTTTAAAATCTTGTTCAGATTAGAGGATTAGAAAATATTCACATTTCCCAAATACCTTTGAATAAAACATTTCAAATGAGGCCCTAATTCTTGGTGTTCGTCGGTAAAGTAAAAGGAGGTGATCCAGCCGCACCTTCCAGTACGGCTACCTTGTTTATCGCTTCAAGAGCCGACATTTAAACTCTTTCAATCTTTTCATCTTGCTTGGATGTCGCGACTTTTTCTACAAAATTCGCATGAGAGCTTGTGTTTACGAATTTCCAACAACCAGATTTATTTTTGTCATACTGGTGTATTTTTCCGCATTTTGTATTTGCCTTAGTATCTCCTTTATTAACTCTAGTTTTTTCGGATCTTTTTGTACAAATTGTATGTACAATGTGGAAGATTTTTCTGGTTCTGATGGTATACCATTCTCTGCAAAGAAACCGGCAACATATGACAACTGTTCCTTTATAGTCATTTCGTCAATATTCAATTCTTCAAACAATGGGGTAAATTTTGTTTCTAAAACAAAGATGTCTCTCTGTTTGAATATCCATGTCTTTTGTTGTCAGCTTCTATGATTTTTTCAATGTTTTCAAGCCATTCTCTATTTTTTTGTGAAAACGACTACGAGACCTTTGGTCTTGCCATTGTAGATATAACCATCCCCATGTAGAGCTCCCATCAGATAACAAGTCGCGTTTATCCATAATATAATCTATATTTATTTTTACGACTCTTTGAAGTTGCGACTTAGCCCCCCTTGCAGACCCTAAACTCGACACATCCACGAGGAAGTGCCTCGTTTAAGATCCACTCGGATGGCTTGACGGGCGGTGTGTGCAAGGAGCGGGGACAGATTCAACGAACGATTTCACACTAAAGAACCGATTTCAAAATTATTAGCATATCTGGGAATTCATCAAGTATTTCTAGTTTAAAATTATTCCTTTTTGATATTTCAAATAGTTTGTCTTTTTTTATTCCTATAATTATCACTGGTTATATGTTATCCAGCTACTAATTAAATCTTACAACTCCTTAGTTTAGTGACGTTCGTTTATTCCCCATTGCATAGCGTTTTTAACCCATTTAAAAACAATTCTAATTTGTGGTGTGACAATTCTAATAATTGTAACTCCTTGATAATTTCAAAATTCTTCCTTCCATATATTGGCAGATCAAATTTTTGTGGCTTGCCAGGAGAAATTCCTACATTTTTTAGTAACTGATATATAGTTTCTTTCTCATATTTGACACCAATTCTTACTTCTTGTAATTTACCGTTTTTTCTTAGCTTTACAAATCCGTCTCCAGCGAAAACTCCTTTGAGAAACTCTGCTATCAATTGTTTATCATTTGTTTTCAGTATTTCTTGAATTTTTTTATTGACTTCACGCAAAAAACCTCTGTTAAGGTAAGCTATTTCTATTTCACCCGTTTCAGGTGAAGGTTTTCTGTTTCTTTTGTATCTTTTCTTGGTTTTCACCCATCTTATTTCCCAAAAATTTTTTTCGGGAATATTTGTTAATTTACTCCACCATTCTATCAGTTTTTTATGTTCCCATATTTTTTTGTAATTTTTACTGATTTGAATTCTTGCTTTTAATTGATGTGGCTGAATTCCCAATTTTTTCAAAACATTTAGATAAAATAAAATTAAATTGGGATCTGTGTTTACTATTGAAAAATATCCCCCTTTTCTCCCATCAGCATAATAAAAACCTAGCCATTTGACGAAATCTTTGTCCCTATTTACCATATATTATTTTACTCTTTACAATACTTCTTAAACACTATGCAATTCTAGGGATTCCAGCTTCACGAGGGTGAGTTACAACCCTCGATCTGTACTGAGCTTGAGTTTAGGGGTTTGGCTCCCCCTTTCGGGGTTGCATCCCATTGTCTCAAGCATTGTAGGCCGCGTGTAGCCGGGGAAATTCGGACCATACTGACCTACCGTCGCCGATTCCTTCCTCAAGTTTATCACTTGCAGTCTCCTATGAGTGCCTTCTTGCGAAGTAGCAACATAGGACATCGGTCTCGTTCGTTAACGGACTTAACCGCACGCCTCACGGTACGAACTGACGATGGCCATGCAATACCTCTCAGCTTGTCTGGTAAGCCCTTCAGACTGACCTTCATTCTGCTGTCGATCCCCGTAAGATTTCCGGCGTTGGATCCAATTGAACCGCAGCCTCCACCCCTTGTGTGTTCCCCCGCCAATTCCCTTAAGTTTCAACCTTGCGGTCGTACTCCCCAGGCGGCCCGCTTAACATCTACATTCCGGCACTGCAATCTCGCTAGAAGATTGCAACACCAAGCGGGCATCGTTTACAGCTAGGACTCTCCCGTGAGATGAGCTAATTTAAGGAAAGGATATAAATCATTTAAGATAGCAACATTTCTTTTTGATGTTATGTCAATTCTATATCCGCCATCTGAACAAACACTCAAACTAGCTTTTATATTGTCTTTTCTAAGAAAATAATGTATTTTCTTTGCTACTTTCTCATTAAATATTTCCATTGCGACACGTGGTTGGTTTCTCCATATTCTAAAGTGTCCTTCTGCATCGAAAATACCAGCAATAAAAGCTCTAGTATCTTCGATTTTTTCAAAATCTGGAAAAAGAAACGTTTTAGATTTGTTTTTTGTGGTTCTTAATTTTTGTGAAAAAATTTCTTTAAGTTTTTTGTTATGAACACTCACAATATATAACTCGTGACCGTCTTTGTATTTTCTCAGTTTTAATACAGTTCTTTTTTTATATGTTTTCTCTAGTATTTTTTGAACTTTTTCTGCAAAATGTTTATCTTTAGTACCAAAACTTATTCCTCTATTTTCAAACCAACCATCCCCTGCAAACAAACCTAATAAATAACTTTCCATATTTTAGATTTTCTTTCCTTTTTATATAACTCTATCTCATACCGGGGTATCTAATCCCGATCGCTCCCCTAGCTTTCGCCCCTCACCGTCGGAACCGTTCTAGGTAGGCGCCTTCGCCATTCACCCAGCAGGAGTCACACAAATTTTTATGAGCATAATTTCTGATAATTTTTTTATCAAAAACTTCATTTTTTAACAATTTATGACTCACTGCTGACCGGTGGTCCCCCTAGGATTATCGGATTTTACCCCTCCCCTAGGAGTACCCCTACCCTCTCCCGGTCCCAAGCTTGACAGTATCTTCGACAAGCTCACTAGTTTACTAGTGAATTTCACCGAAGACTTACCAAGCCGGCTACGGGCGCTTTAGGCCCAATAATACTGGATACCACTTGGGGCGCAGGTATTACCGCGGCGGCTGGCACCCGTCTTACCCACCCCTTATTCGTCGAGCTGTTTGAACTCGACAAAAGTTGCAGTAGAACTGCAACACTTCGGATCCCCTCGTCGTGCGCTAACACATTGCGAAGGTTTCGCGCCTGCTGCGTCCCGTAGGACCTGGATTCATGTCTCAGAATCCATCTCCGGGCTTCCACTCTCATGGCCCGTACCCGTTATAGCTTTGAGGGTTTTATAAGATCAGAAGCCAGTTTTTATGAATTTAATTAAATCATCTATATTTTCATCAACAAACCAAGCATCTGTTATTTCATTTAATAGTCTTGACACACTTAGAGGAACTTTATTTATCGAAAGCGATTTTTTATCATTCTTTCATGAAATTTTTTAAAAGTTTCTGATATGTTTTGCCATTCAAAATTCATCTCAGCGCGATATTTGTTTATTATTTCTGTATAATATTTTGCTACTTTGTAGTCGAGCGTTTTTTGTGAACTCTCTAAATTTTGTATCGAACCTCTGCTTCTATTACATAATTTAGAGAAATTTTCTTAGACAAATTCAATGCAAGTCTGAAGATTAAAATTGTTTGGGAATTTTCTGCTATTACTTAGGTTCAATTTTTTGAAAATTCTCTGTTTTGTTCATTGTTTCGTTGTATAAATCCCTCAGCTGTATTTCTGATATATTAAATCTTTTTTCAACCATATAATAATGTTATCTTTTTGGTTTTAATAGATTACTGGCTTCTGACTCGTTACACCCCCAACAGGCTGATGAGATGTAGCCCCATCCTTAGGCGCCGTAGCTTTGGGAATTCAGTCATTCCAGAACAGAATTCCTATCAGGTATTGAGCTCACTTTCGCGAGTTTATCCCTGACCTAAGGGTAGGTTAGCTACATATTACTGAGCAGTTCGCCGAGGTCTTTCACCTCACGGCTCGCATGGCTTAGTCGGATCCGAATAGCAGTATCCTCCGGCAGGATCAACCGGAATTAAGGTTGAAAGGCCTTATGCAATTGGCATAAGGGGGAATTCACACCTTGCTTTTGCTCTCTACCGACAAATATCACCAATTAGGGCCTCATTTTATGATTAGAATCATAATTAGCTCTTCGAACCTTACCAGCCATAAGGCTCTGCATTCCAAATAGATATAAAGGGTATTAAAAGTATTTAAATAAACGTTAAATATTGATGTATTTTTTATTTATAAAAGTATGTGTTTTCTTATGTAATTACCATTATATAGTAAAATATAGAAATTCTTAAAAATGTATTTATAAAACAGTAATAACAACTCATACGAGGTAATATTATGAGTAATTTGGGAAATCTGTTGAGATATATTGGCGTTTATCTACGTAGTGTTGGAAATTTTATGAACCCTTTTTGGATATATCAACAGATCTACAAAGATCCTTTAGGATGTAAAAATGGCCGAACAATGAGAAGAGATCTAGAAGCAAATTATAAATTATATGAAGGTCAAGAACGAATTGTTGTTTACGCCTTTGATGTAGGATGGCTTAAAACTGCAAATGACGTACTAGGTGAAGAGGGAGCAAACGAAGTATTAATACTATGTTATCATATTTTGATTGAGGTTTTTGAATATTTAAGAACTAAATGGAGAGCTAAAGATCCACTTCGATTTGGTGTTTACAGAGAGCATGGCGACGAGTTTGTTGCTTGGAGTGTTGGAATAAATCCAACTGAAGTATTAACTGTTCTTGAAGAAGTTTTGAGAGCGTATAACAGAATAAATCAAACTTACATATTAGGCGAAAAGGAGGGTGAAATTTCTGATTATGCTACAACAATTGTTGAAAAAGCAATGCAAAGACTAAGAAAACAACACCCAAATAACCAATATCCATTGCCTAGAGGCTTCCCTGTTCATATGACGGCTTCTTGTGTGATAGCTGGTGAAAACCCATATGAAGCCATAAATATGGCTATTAATGGTACACGATTTACAAAAAATTCATTTTATGAAAAACATCCAGAATTAGACCCAAGAAAAAACGGAGAACTTGAAAAATCGTTGAGACAACACATGGAGTAATTGAATAAACCCGAAGATTGATTTTTTAGTTGTAATTACTATTTTCGCATTTACAACTTCCATTTCACTCTTCAGGAAATATTCTCATTAACCGACGAACTAAAAACAATCTCTTTGAGGTATTAAAATAGTTAAAACCTATTTTATTCAAAAATATTTAATTATATTATAGGTGTTCCTTTGGCAGTCAACAAGCTTGCTGTAAATATGATGTTAATAGTCATACCTATTGTTGCAATTCTCTTTTTCATCCTTTTGTCTTGGCAGCATATATCACCACATTGTTGGACAGAATTGAACGCAAGCAAAGACACAATATTAAACTCTTTGAAAAAATGTGTGAATATCTGCTGGAGCAAGCATGATTTTGGCTCAGACCCAACAACAGATGACTGTTATGTTATAGATTTGTTTATAAAAGACAGAAGCATAAGTGAAAAGGAATTGAACAATTTAGGAAATAATGTAAAGTCATATTTAAATCCAGTTTTACAGAAAGAAACGCAATACAAAATAAAAATAAGATATGATTACAGTAAAAATGAAATTTCCTTTGTTAATGTTGGTGTTTGCGGTAACGGTATACTTGAAGGAAATGAAGAATGCGACAGGAGCGAATGCTCATCATACAGATACGGTTCATGTGGCAAGCAGCAATGTTCTGACAAATGCTTTTGCGGTGTTTTAGATTGTAGCTTGTCAACTTGCAATCCACCAGGAGCAGGAGATGATATAGATAGCGACTGGTGTAAATATTGCAAGCTTGCTAATGAAGCAAACCTATGTAACGATGGCAAAGACAATGATTGTGATGGATTAATAGATGCTGACGACACAGATGATTGTCCACTCATTATTCCAGTAAACCCATGCGCAGAAAGTATAGAAGCTCTTTTCCAACAAAAGAGTTCTTGCATGGTTGGTTTGGGTAATTGTATAGTTGAAGCATCTGAAAGAATTCGAATACCTGTTGAAGTTTTCATAGCAATTCAAGTAAAAGAGGGTGGTTGGACTTGTTCTGGGTTGCAAAATGGTTTTTGCCCAGAAATATATGGCAATCCACCAAACAAATTATCAAATAACCTGTATTCAATAAAAGGCAAATTTAATGGGAACAGTTGTTTTTGGAGAACGCAAGAATGTTTGAGTAATCCTACATATCCGATTCAACCACCAGCAAATTGTGTTATAGATTGTTGCTTCCAAGATCCGTCACAATGTGGCGGTAAATACACTTGCAGAGTGAAAGCAGAATTCAGAGCTTATGACACAAAATGCGATTCTGTAAACGATTTTGCTGATTTGATTTCCAAACCAGGTGGTCCATATGAAAATCCTTATCAAGCCTTTATAAATCATCAGATTGATTTACACGAGTTCATTCGAGAAGTTGGTTTAATTTATGCAACATCTCCTGCTTGGGGTGATGGAGTAAATAGAATTATAGATGAAATCCAGCCACATCTGAGTTGTTCACTCTCGGCCGGTCCTAACGATTTAAATAATTGCCCAAATGCTTATTTAAATCAATTTATTGATGACTATAATCTTGATAACGAAATAATGTATAATTCTGTCAATAGTGAAGATTTTAATGACATAATATCAGTAGATAACGCAGTTAGACTAACTGCAGCTGTTATAACTCAAGAAAGCGGCTGGAGAAATGATGCGTTAAGATGCGAGGATAGCTATGAAGCGAGATGGCAAGATTATGTCAATTCTCTTGGCTGCCAATCTTATGGATGTGATGAGTTAATAGATTCTCCGCAAGGAACATACCACAAAGTTTCTTGTAGTTATGGATTAATGCAATTAATGTATCCTACAGCGTGGGGTCTTGGATACAGAGGAACGCCAGAAGATTTATTTAAACCTGAAAACAACATACCTCTGGGCGTAAAATATTTAGCAAATAAAATTGTTTGGTGCGGATCTGTCGAAGGAGGATTAACAGGTTATAATACAGGTGGTAGTTGTGATCCAAACTTTCATTATTCGCAGACTGTAATGCAATTATACAATAATTGGCTGCAATGCAACTAGTCTATTACAACATTTATAATTAGCACGTAATTAAATTTAAGTTGTGCCTTTTCAAATATAAATTATGAAGTTTCAAAAGCAGAGATTTAGATTAAGGCAGGGTTTGAAGAAAGCACATGCTTCTGTCATGAAAACCTTTTATAAAGTTTGGAAGATAAGGAAAAGCAGAAAATAGATTTTTTCAACAAGAAAATGTTAATTTTGCCCGATCTATTGCGAATTCCTATCTTCTGCATATGATTGCGAGAAATTACTTTTGAATACAAACTTACAATCTTGCATTGAAAAGATTTGACAATTCTTCCAGCACAAATTTTGGCACTATTTTTCTTTTATGCATCTAATATAAATTATCTAAAATTAGCCAAACAATTTTTCTATCTTTTTTATAGTATCTTTTTGTCAAATCCAAAAAATATTTCCAATCTATTTTTAGATTTTTTGTTATTCTTTCTACATCCTCTTGGTCTATAGGTCTGCTAGTTACGCTTTTCAAGAAAATTAAATGCTCAGGCTCTACTAACCTAATCTTCAACAGATCAAACCTCATGCTTCTTTTACATTCTTTAAAAATATCTTTGACATCTATTGAAAAAACGAATTTGTAAAAAAGATCGAATCTAGGCAAATCAGTGTTTTGAATAACTGTTGGCTCTCCTTTTTTGAGAAGTTCTGGTTTTACTTCATACGGCAATTTTTTGGTTATTTTAGATTGCTTAAACAAAGGATGACTTTTTATTATCTGGGTAATTGCTGATATATCTTTCTTGTCGAAAAGTACAATATCCATACCCTTTGTTTGTTCTCTCAATCCATAGAATATCATTGCATTTCCATCAATCAATAACCCCTCCACTTCATGCTTCAATCTCTTACCAATATAATTAAGAAGGCTCTCCAAAAGTTCCTTGTTTGCTAGCACTCATATCATACCCATTAACCTTTTATATCTTTTAGGAATAGCAGGAATCTTCTTAATTTCCTTTCTTGATTCAAAATACAATTTTTTGAACTCGTTCGATATGTCATAAGCCTTTAGATATCTATACAATCTTTTCCAATTCTTTATTGATCTAATAATTTTTTTTGCTTCTTGCTCATATCTTCTATTATTATCTTCCTTGAATTTTTTTAGGAAGTATGCTATTCTGTGTTCTGGGGTTATCTCATTCTTTGAGAATTCCATTTCTGGCGATACCAAATCAGTTCCAGTGAACATGCCTTGATTTTTTGAAAATTTGGGTATAGGATCAATCAAATAATTTTTTACAGATATCACTAACAAGATTCCATCCTTTTAATTTGTTAGCAAGGTTTCTTTCAAACATATATTAAAATCATGGTCACTAATATTTAAAGATTTATATAGCATATCCTCTCCTCTGCACTTAAGGGTTTCTTCATTAAATCAAGTCGCCCATCAATCTTCATCGGATTTGAGGTTCAATGAATAAGTTTTGATTAAAGATAAAAATAGTTTTGTAAAACAACATCTGTTCTTTTATAGTTAAGATAATAAAATTTGTTTACAACCTCAAACCTTTATGATCAAGAATACAAAAAAGATTATTTAGTAATTCGAACAATATATATTGTAGGTTTTATGAAGCTAGTTATATCTGCTTTTATCTGCTTTTTATTAACCTTTTCACTGATTTACGCTATAACGAGCACCCCAAACGGCAATTTTTCTGTAACACCAAACGAGATAATGCTAAATTGGACAAACAATTATAGAGCAAATGCCACTATCTCTTTCCTTACTGTGGGTGATGTGACGGTAGAAGTCATGAACAGCACTTCAGTTTTGACAGCTAATTATTCTCAACCAAACGAGCAAACTTATTGCAGTAATAGCTATAAACTTTTTGTCATAAATGTCAACCAGTCAAACGAATACAACAACACAATAACAAACAGCAGCCCTTACAGTGGAATGATGACTGTAGTTGATGATGTTTTCCAATTCAACCACAAAGCATGCTCTCCTGGAAGATACAGCACAAGCAGGTTTACATTTAGAGACGCAAACACACCCAATGAAACTGCTAACATCTCTGTTATAATTGACATACCAATATCTTCTTACAACAATCCTGAACTAGCTTCAACTTATACATCCAGTTTCAGCGGCACACTTCCACCAAATGCTAGCTATCATTCGTATTTCTTTAACACAACAGAAATAGCTAACGCTACAGCTCTTGCTATCAACTTAACTGGTTGGTCTAGCAATCAAGATGTTGATGTCTTTTTACTTGACAATAACAACAATTTGAAAGCAAAATCTATTAACACATCAACTGAATACATGGTCTACAGCTTTCTACCTTCACAGCAAGCTTTTTGGGAAATAAGAGTATCAGGATTTTCATCTTCAAGTATGCCTTATTCTGGCAGTTTAATTTTCAGCACTTTAAATTCAAGCAAAAGATCATTTGACATAGGAGTTGTTAATGTTTCTGATTTAACTCAAACCACCTTCTCTTTAACCAACGAAGGAAGTTTGGATTTGACTATAACTGAATCTAAAGTACTATATCATGTTGACAGATTTGCTGCAAGCTCAAGCAGAAATTTCACATTCTTTGTTCCAACTTCAGACATAGTCTCAAAAGTTAAAGTTAGCTTGAATTGGACAGGAAACAGCAACTATTCTTTTAATCTGTATAATAAAGATGGAATTCTAGTCGCCTCTTCAGCCAACAAACACCTACCTGCTAAATATTCAAATGTTATGCAAGAAGAGTTTAATGAAACAACGCAAATTTCTTCTGGTATTTGGAGATTGGAAGTAAAGAATGTGAGTAAAAGCGAAGACGCTTACACTGTTGAAATTTATCAGTATGTCTCTCCATCTAACTGGATTTCAACAAATTTCACTTCAACCACTTTAAATCCGCACACATCATCAGATGTTGAATTGAACATAACAATTCCAAACACAAGCTGGGACGGAATTTATGAAGGTTATTTAGAATATGTCGATTCTAGAAATGTAGGTATAAGACTACCTATTTCAATAAACGTAACTACACCCGTTTTGCTAATTAATTCAACATTGAGTTCTAACCAAATTTATATAAAAGACAATTATGGAAGAAACTCAACAAGATATGTTTTATTACCTATAAACAATACAGGATTTTACAATCTGTCAATAACAATGCTGAATTCTTCACAAAAATTGTATGGAAGCGGGAGCTATACCGCAAACTTCACCTTCAACCAAATAACTTCAATTCCGAGATACGGTTCAGATATGCTTAGTATCAATATATCATTCAACGATTCGTTACCTAAAGGAACTTACACTGGATGGATATATATAAACGCTACTAACGATAATGAAAACTTCACTTCACATCCTCAATCAGCTTACAACATCAGTATAACGCTAGATTTGACAGACGAATTGGAAGTAAGGATACTGGAAATAATATCAAAAGATGGAGATAGAGCAATGAATAACAGTAATGTGAACGAGAATGTGACAGCCAGATTTAAAATATTTTTAATGGATGGCACTGAAGTCGGAGCTAGTAATCCATTGAGCACTTCTAATTTTTGGATTTGGCTTTCGCACACCAATTTCAGTTATAGAATACCATCATCAGGTTCTTTGTCTCTATACAATCACACAAACCCAATTTATATAGACGACTATCAAGTCAATTTTACAGTTCCTAGTGGATATTTAGGTGGATTATATAGTGTTTATCTCAATTTAACATGGATAACAGGATCTGCAATATACAGAGGACAAGGATTTAATTCGTCATTCATAATTAATAACACTGCGTTGAGCATGAGCACACCAAATTCGACAAATATTAAACTCTCTATCGATACAGATTACGGTTTCTTCATCAACATAACAAATTACGGCGAAAAAGCGTATTCTTCTTACACAGTTAAGCTAAACGAAAGTTGCAGCGGTTATGATATTTCAGCAACTAGTGCAGTTGGAGACTGTTATGAAAGTAAAAGCGGAAGCACATTCACCATATCACCAAAAGCATATTCTAGCTCTTGTGGTCTTTTATGGACTATATCTTCAGGTTCAAGCAACGCAAGCGCTTGTAAAAGCTATATAATAGTTTCTCCAACAACAGGTTGGGTGGATCCTGCAAAAATAAATGTTACAGTCACTGTTAGCACATCAAGCTCGCAGCAACAGCAACAGGAAGAAGAGCCAATAGAAGTGGTGGAAGAAGAGGAAGAAGAGGAAGAAGTGGCGTCAAAATTCTTTACAGTCAACTACACCGATCTAATATCAATAGAGCAGGGAGAAAACAAAACAGTAAGCTTGAAAGTCACTAACGAAAATGAAACACACGCTCAAAGCGTTAAGCTGTCCATACTTCTAATCAATTCCACTTGGTATAAAGTATCACCTTCAAACGCATATTCAGTACAACCAGAAGACAGCTATATTTACAGGATACTGTTTGCTATTCCAGAAGACGTTGATATCAAAGATTACAATGGGCAGTTCAAAGCAGAAAGCAAAGATTACACAAAGACAGGCGACTTCAAATTAAGAGTTTTGCCTGGTAGCAAACTGAAAGCAAAAATAAATAAAAGTCTAGCTATCTATGAAAACGAGACGCTAGCTCTGGAATTGAAGTTGAACGAAACTAGAAGCAAAGGAGGAAACATAAGCTCTATAGAAAGTAAAATAAAAACATTGCGCGATATGATTGCTGAAGCTAAAGGATATGTTATAACAGGAGATTACAGATCGGCTTATTTCATGCTTGATACAATAAAGCAACTGATAGAGAATGTGTCAACAGAAGAAAAACAGTTAATGACTGGGAAAACTTTCTTGGGTGCGTTTAATTGGTTTATAGCAGTTGTCATTCTAGTATCAGCTATAGTAGCAGGTGTTATTGTCTATCTATTTTGGCCTGTTGGTGTGAAATTTAATTTAAAGAAAATTGACCTCAACATTTTCAAATCAAAAAAACCAAAAGATAGTCAATTGAAAGAAATAAAAGAAGCACTGAAGAAAAAGAAAACAGAAGAGTCAAAGCAGGAAGAGTCAACAGATGCAAGCAAGACAGACTTAGATTTCTTCAACTAGGCAATTGCAAGACAAATCGCATTTTTTCTCTAACATTTCTTTTACTTTTCTACAGGCGCTACATATTTTTTTGTTTATTTCTCTTTCTGTTATCTCTTTGTCAAGAATCATCCTTACTATCTCATCTATTATTTTCATAACATCTTGATTTCTTTCCAGCATTCTTACTTTAACGCCCCTCACTTCTTTTTTATATTGAGAAACAGCTGGTTGGGTTATTCCAAGCAGTTCTGCCACTTCCTCTTGTGTCATGTTGTATTTTTCCATCAATTCTTTTGTTATAATAGATCTAACAGCAGGCAAAACCGAAGATACGGCAATTTCACAGTAAGTTTTCATGTTTAGATTATTAGTTAGTTGGGTTTAAATATTGATTTGGATGGATAAACTTTAACTTTTTTCAAATCATATAGATTAGAATATGACAGATTTGAAGAAGAATTATGATAAATTGAAAGCAAAATACAAGCTACCAGATCTAAAATTTCTCCAAGCAGAATTTGGAATAGAATTAAAAGAAACAATTCTGCAAAGCATTGTTGATGGCATGCTGAATGTGATTTTTGATAATGCTAAGTTGATAGAATCAATTATTTTCGTAGATTCGGGCAGTGCGGCTTCTCATCTTTACGAGGCAAGCATGATAAACGAAAACAAAATAGACGCTTTTGAAGTTTACAAGAAGTTGATGTCGCTTTACTGGTCAGGGAAGAAAGCAAAAATAAAGAACGACGAAAAGATAATGAGCGCTTTCATTAATGAATGCTATGAGAAATGGAGCAAGATTATCAAAGTTAAACTGTTAAAGATGTATGAAGTATTCGAAAAAGAATGGAACAGCGTTTCTTTGAGGGAAAGCGAAGAAAGAGCTTATCACGGTTAGATTAACTCTACTTTTGTGCCCATTGCTTGACCTGGCAAATTTGGAGTGAATTTAGCTCTGACAATTCCTTTTTTTCCATGGACTGCTAGCACCTTTCCTTTTATCTCTTTGCCTGAAGGTGTTTTCCAGATTAGATTTTTACCTAAAATGCTTTCAGCTTCTTTGCTGCTTTTAAAACCAAAATCTATCAGTACTTGATTGACATTTTGGGTGTGGCTTCCTCTTCTGTAGCTTAGTATTAGACCTTGCATTTGTATCACATTAGTTATTTTGTGAATAAATTTATATAATTTCTAAAATTTACACACTTCTTTTTGCTGCAATTCTTGCGCTTTTTGGGTCATATCCAGTATATCTAGAATATGGTCTATGATCATGAGCCAACTGACGATTCAGTTCTCGCAGTCCAGAACCAGGTCTTGGGTGTAACTTTTTGTAATCTTTCTCATCATAGAAAACAGGTCTACCATCTTCATTTTCAAGATATAAAGTGATATTTCTTGTAGTGCATGAACCATATATACATTCATAAACAGTTACTTCTACCCCACCACGATGACCCATACCACCACGAGAAGCACTAATATTTAATTTTCCCATCCAAATAACTCTACAAAGTGCTTCTGTTTTATCACCACCACATAACATTCCATATTTCATAAGTGCATCATAAAGAGCTTGACTGAAATCCCCAGGATCAAGTTTATTTTCTTCATCTGGAGCATATCCACATGTTACCCAGACACCTGCCAGTTTAGGAGAGTGAAAAGAATCCCACCAACCATTTCCTGTCATTTCAATATTTTCTTTACAAGGACCTAAAGTTGGGATTGGGGTTCGAGGCGGAAACGGAGTTGGAGTCGGAGAAGTTGGAGATGGAGTTGGTGGTGGAGAAGCAGGACCACAACTACCTAATGCAATAGCTGCTAAAATAGGTAAAAGTAATTGTCCCTTTTTTATATAAATCACCTTTTATTAAATTAACTTATTAAAAACATATAAACATTTAAACTTAACGTCTAACATACGTCTTATTTTATCAAATACAACCCAAACCCATAAGGTTTTAATTTTGTTTTTACTACTGACTCTTTCACTTCTATTTTCTCGTCCAAAATCAAATCTACAAGATATTTACATTCAATCCCAAACTGTTTCAAGTTAAGCGTTAGACCAACTTCAACATCATCTGGGTTTAAAATAGCTAATATTTTGTCACTTTCAGACTCTTTGACAAACGCTAACAAACCGCTTTTAACATCTGTATATATTATCTTCAATTTTCCCTCTCTCATGCTCTTTATCTTACTTCTCAGCAAACAAAGCCTTCTGTAATGGTTGAACAAATCCTCTCTTTCTTCATCCCACATCATTGTTCTCCTTGCCTGAACATCTCCATTGCTTTCAAAGTCTTTGATGTCGCTAGCTTGGCTTAATCCTGCTTCAGTTCCATAATAGATTATTGGCGGTTGATTCAAACAAAACTGCAAAACGCTAGCTAGCTTAAGCTTGTTTTCATCTTTACCGCATTCAAAAAGAAACCTATTCATGTCATGGTTGTCAAGAAAACTAGGCAGCATAAAATCTGAAGGGAAGAGAGAGTAATGATGATTCAGTTCAGAGAAGAATATTTCAGAACTGATCTCTCTTTTTGCTAAAAATCTTCTAATAAGATCATTGAAAGTGAAATCCAAACATCCATCTAGAATGTTGACAAACTCTTGCATTGCCAAATCTTCTAGTCTAACCCCACTCTTTTTGTGTTTTTCAAATATTTTTTTGATGTTTTTCATTTTGATTGTTTCTTCGTGACTTTCATTGACACCGAGAAACCAAACTTCGCCTATCAACACACTAGAAGATTTTGCTTTCTTGACAGCAGTTTTGAATTCCTGCCAGAAGTCTAGAGAAGGGCCGATGGCATGATCTAGCCTGAAACCATCCAAATCAAAGTTTTTCAACCAATAAACAGCAGCATCTATCACATACTTTCTAACTTCTTTGTTTTCCAGATTCAATTTAGGCAAGTTCTTATAGTCAAGAAACGACAAATACTCGAAAGGCCATTGTTTGAAATAAAACCAATCTCTATATTTGCTGTCTCTTTTGCTTGCCGCATCTATAAAGAAAGGATGTTTATCAGAGCAATGATTAGGCACGAAATCAGCTATAACTTTAATTCCTAGTTTATGGGCATTTGCTACTAATTCTTTCAAATCCTTTTTAGTGCCAAAATGCTCATCCACCTCATAATAATCTTCAATCCAATAGCCGTGATAGGCAGATGTTTTGTAAAAAGGAGAGAGCCATATGCAGTTGATGCCAAGCTTCTTCAAATAAGGCAGTTTTTTAGCTATCGCTTTAAGATTGCCGCCGACCCAATCTGGTTTTGAGTCGTCTTTTTTTCCATCAAATCCAGCAAATCTGTCGATGAAGATATGATAGGTTATCGAATCTTTGAACCAGTTTTTGCTCATAAAATAATATTTATGTAAAATTTAGTTAAATCAATGTCACTATCAATATAAACCTGCTTAACCAAAAAATAATAATGGACTTGTCAATAGCAGTTCCCTTCATCGCTGGCATAGCAGGAGCTATACAAAACTTGCTAATAAAAAATGCAGTCAATCAATCTTCAATAATAAACAACTATAGCTTAATTGCAGTTTTATGGTTTTTTATGACAACAGCTTTAATGCTTTACAGCTACAAAATAATGGATTTTGGAAAGCTGTCATAATAATAACAGTAGTCTCTTTGGTCTCAACCATGATCTTGAGCTCAGTTTTACTGCGAGAATCTATCACTTTGTTGAAATGGTCTTTGTCGCTATTAATAATAGCTTTGTCAGTTGTTTTAGCTGTGCTGCAATGAAAACCAAATAAAAACTTAAACACATAATACAAATAGGAAAATATGGACAGTAATATAGAAAGAATCATTAAAAATTTGATAAAAGTTGCTAAAAAAGACAAAGATGTAGTAGCAATAGTTCTATATGGGAGTTTTGTAAAAAAACCTCACTTTAAGGATATTGATGTATGTCTGATGTTAAAACCAAAAAAATATAGAAACATTTACTTGACTGAAAAACGCTTGAAATATATAAAATTGGTTCCTGAAATAGTTGACATACAAATCTTTCAGCAGCTGCCTGTTTATATAAGAAAAAAAATATTGGAAGAAGGAAAAATTTTGCTAAACAAGGATTTTGATGAAAGTTTTAAGCTGGCTTTATCGACAATAAAAGAGTTTGATTTATTCAAACCGCATTACTATTACTATTTGAAAAGTGTTGAAAATGGAAAACTGTGAGAGAATATTAAGCAAAATAGGAGAATTGAGAGGGTATTTGTACGAATTGAAAAAGATTTTGCCAAAAAAACTAATATGTAAAAAAACAGGAGTAATTTAAAATGAAAGAGAAATTTGTTGTTACACCTTGGGAAGTTAAGGGAAACATAGATTATGATAAGCTAATAAAGGAGTTTGGAATTCAGCCAATTGGAGATCTTCCATCAATCTTTAACACCAACTTGCTTTTCAGAAGAAAGAAGATATTCGCTCAAAGAGATTTTTCAAGAATTTTGGACGCAATAAAACAAAAAAAACCTTTTGTGATGATGACAGGGTTGATGCCGACAGGAAAGTTTCACATAGGTCATGCAATATTAGCTCAGCAATTTGTTTTCTATCAAAATCTGGGAGCCAAATTATACATTGCTGTTGCAGACATAGAAGCTTATCATGCAAGGGAACAATCTCTTGAAGAAAGCAGGGAAAAAGCTATAGATCAATATATAACTAATTATATCGCTTTGGGTTTAAAACCAAAAAATTGTGAAATCTATTTTCAGAGTCAACGTTCAAAAGATGGAAAAAAATCAAACGCCTATTACAGATTACAAAACCTGCTAGCAAGACACGCTACTTACAATGAGTTTCGCGCTGTCTATGGAGAAATAACTCCAGGTAAAATGCTGTCCGGATTGCTGCAAGCTTCTGATATGCTTCATCCACAGTTGCAAGAATTTGAAGGTCCTGTGCCAGTTGTAGTTCCTGTTGGCGTAGATCAAGATCCACACATACGTTTGGCCAGAGATTTGGCTTCAAGAATTAAAACACCAAAATTTATCCAAATAAGTTCAACTTATCATTTTTTTGTTCCAGGATTAAATGGAGGTAAAATGAGTTCATCTGATCCCACATCCTTTATTGCTTTGACAGACGATGAAAAAACAGTTGCTAAAAAGGTTATGAAGTATGCTTTTTCTGGAGGACAACCTACTATTGAAGAACATAGAAAAAAAGGGGGAAACCCTGATATAGATGTTTCATATCAATGGCTAACATTCTTTGAGGAAGACGACAACAAGCTGAAAAGAATTTATGAAGATTACAAGTCAGGTAAGCTTTTAACAGGAGAATTAAAGCAAATATTGATTGAAAAATTAACCAAATTTTTAAAAGATCATCAACAAAAGAGAGAGAAAGCGAAAGATCAGATCGACAAATTCTTGTTCAAATAATTTATTTAAATATTGTTTTTAAGAAATTTAAAATGAGTGATGTCAAGCCAATTTATTTGCTAATTTTAACAATTTTTAATAATTCTTATTCTAAACTTTTACAGAGGGCAGATTTATGACTGAAGAAAAAATTGTTCAACAGCTTCATGAATATGAAAAAAAAATAATTAAATTTCTTCAGAACAAGAAAATAGCTTCGATCGAGGAAATACAAAAAGCGACAAAACTAAATAAAGATGCAGTAGAAAAAGCAGTTTTGTGGTCTAAAATTAAAGGCGTTCTTGAAATAAAAGAAAGAAGCAAAGATTATTTGGAACTAACTCTTGAAGGCGAGGAATATGCAATAAACGGATTGCCTGAAAAGAGATTGCTAATAGCGATAGAAAAAGGAATTGCAAATATAGAAGAGTTGAAGAATAGAGTGAGCCAGTTCTCAATAGGTTTAATTTGGGCAAAAAAGAACGAGTGGGTACAAATTTCTGATGGTAAGCTAGCTTTAACTCCTAAAGGAAAGGAAGCATTGTTTAGGAAACCGAAAGAGGAATTGTTGATAAACAGATTAGCTAAAGGAAGAATGAGGTTGGAAGAAAGTGATAAAGAGATTGCAGAAACGCTCATAAAAAGAGGTTTAGTAAAAATAAAGTCAGATGTTAAAAGGGATGTTTCTTTAACTGATTTTGGCAAGCAAATAGCGCCTAAAATAAAGCTAGGCAAAGAAATAGGGCAGCTAACAGTTGCTGTTCTTAAGTCGGGCGAATGGAAAAAAAGCTTGCTGCGCTCTTATGACATAACTTTACCTTCGCCAAAGACACATCCAGCTAAAAGACATTACATGATGCAAATAATTGAATACATAAGAAAGATATGGATTGAGTTAGGATTCAAAGAGATGACAGGGCCTTTGCTAGACATTTCTTTTTGGAATTTTGATGCTTTATTTCAACCACAAGATCATCCGGCAAGAGATTTAGCTGATACATTCTATATGGCTAAGCCAGAAAAAGGAAAACTACCTGCAGATGAAATAGTGCAAGCAGTGAAAGCAACGCATGAAAATGGATGGACTTGCAATTCGACAGGTTGGGGATACAAATGGGATCCAGAATTAGCAAAGAAATGCATACTAAGAACGCATACAACAATATTGTCTGCGAGAACTTTAGCAAAACTAAGAGAGGACATAAGCAACGAAGCTTTACCTGCAAAATACTTTTCTGTTGGCCGTGTGTTTAGAAACGAAACTCTAGACTGGAAACATTTAGCTGAATTCTATCAAACAGATGGAATAGTTGTTGATGAAAACACAAACTTTCGACATTTTCTCTTTTACTTGAAAAGATTCTTCTCCAAATTAGGTTTTGAAAAAGCAAGATTCAGACCAGCTTATTTTCCATACACAGAGCTATCAACAGAGATAGAAGTTTGGCACCCTCAACATAAAACATGGCTAGAACTTGGAGGTGCAGGATTGTTTAGACCAGAAGTCGTCAAACCACTTCTAGGCAAAGATATACCTGTTTTGGCGTGGGGTCCTGGATTTGATAGAATAGTGATGTTGAATTATCAAATTAAAGATATCCGTGAACTCTACTGGAACGATTTGAAACAATTAAGAGAGGCTAAGGTTTGGTTGAAATGAGAATAAAGACAATACTGTTTGATATGGACGGGGTTTTGCTAGACACATCAGAAGCTATATGGAAAACACATGCTTTAACTGCGCAAAAACTCGGATTGAAGCCTGCTACAAAAAAGCAAATTTATCAAGCTATTGGCATGTCTTGGGATGAGTTGATAAGCAAGCTTTATCCTGAAGCTAATGTTGAAAAATTCAAAAAAGTTGCAACCGAGATTATGAAAACCACTTACAAAAGTGTAAAATTGATAGGAAACGCCACTCAAACCTTAAGAGAGTTGAAAAAAAGAGGTTTTAGATTGGCTTTGGTTTCTGGCAGCCACAAAAAATACGCAGTAGAACAATTAAAGAGAGCAGGATTTGATTTAAGCTTGCTCGATATAATGGTAAATGGGGAGGATACCATAAAACACAAACCAGACCCTGATCCGATATTGTTTGCTTTAAAGAAATTGAACGCTAAGCCAGAAGAAACAATTTACATAGGAGATAGCTTGCTTGACTATAGAGCAGCAAAATCCGCAGGTGTTCATTTTATCGGCACTCTCTCGGGCGTCTGTTCTTTAAACGATTTTCTTGAGTCAGGAGTTTTGTATGTGATTGACTCAATCGGAGAACTTTTAAAACATTTTGACAAAGGAGAACTCATGTTTGAGCGAAGGTCTGTAGCTGCTTTTATAGAATATAATGGAAAGCTTCTTTTACTGAAAAGGTCTGACAAAGTTGCCACAGATAAAGGCGAATGGTCAACAGTCCATGGAAGAGTGGAAGATGGAGAATCGCCAGAGAAAAGAGCTTTGAAAGAAATTGCTGAAGAAACTGGGTTGAAAGTGAAGCTAGTAAAGAAAGGCAAGGTAATGAAAGTTAAAAATCATACCCTCGGCATTTCATGGAATTTCTATCCATTTTTGTTCAAAGCTGTATCACATGACGTCAAACTTAATTGGGAGCACACAGATTTTGTTTGGGTTGAACTTAAAGATATTGTTAGATATAACAAATATTTTAGAAATTATATGAATTTTCTAAAAGAAGCTATGGGTGATAAATAAAATGCCTGTAATAGCAGTAAATAGAAAAGATTTTTGCCAACTTGTTGGTAGAGATATTCCTATGCAAACGATAGAAGAGAGAATACCAATGCTTGGCGTTGCTTGGGAAGGTAGTGAAAGCGACAATTTTGAAGTAGAAGTTTTTCCAAACAGGCCTGACATGCTTTCAGTTGAAGGTTTAGCCAGAGCGTTCTCCTCTTTTATAAACATCAAAACGGGCATAAGAAATTACAAAGCAGAACAATCCGAATATATGGTTAAGGTTGATGAAGTAGCTGCTAGGCCATACTTTGTTTCTTGCGTTATAAAGAATGTTGATTTCTCTGACGATTTCATAAAATCAATAATTCAGCTTCAAGAGAAATTGATGCTAACTCACGGAAGAAAGAGAAAAAAAGTTGCAATTGGGTTGCATGACTTGAAAAAAATCAATTTCCCAGTCCTCTATACAACTGAGAAGCCTTCTTTCAAGTTTATACCACTGGAAGGAGAGAGAGAAATGACAATGGAAGAAATATTGAAAGAAACTACTAAAGGCAAAGATTATTCTTGGATTTTAGAGGGGATGAAAGAGTATCCTTTGTTAATAGATGCAACAGGCAAAGTACTATCGATGCCCCCAATAATAAACTCAGAGTATACAAAGCTAGACACGACTACTAAGGATGTGTTTATTGATATTACAGCTTTGGACGAGAAAGCAGCTAATGAAGTGCTTAATATTCTTGCAGCAGCATTTGCAGACAGAGGAGGAAAGATATTCAAAGTGAAAGTCAAGTATTCTGACAATAGAACAATTTATACACCTGATTTGTCAACAAGAATCATGAATTTGGAGATTGCTTATGTCAACAAAATGTTAGGTATTAAGCTAACAGCAACCGAAGTTATAGAATGTTTGAAACGAATGGGATTTGACGCTACAGAAATAAGAAAAGGGACATTGGAAGTGGTAATACCTTGCTATAGAACTGATATAATGCACGCATTTGATTTAGTAGAGGATGTGGCTATAGCTTATGGATATGATAATTTTGAAATAGAAACACCTAACATTTCAACTATTGGAGAAGAAAATCCACTAGAAGTGTTTTCTACTAAATTAAGATCAATGCTTATTGGATATGGCTTGCAAGAAACATTGACATTCATTCTATCTAATAAAGACAATCTATTTACAAAAATGAATCTACCTGAAGAAGAAATAGCAGAAATAGCTAACTCGAAGACAAACGAATACAATGTTGTTCGCAATTGGTTGTTGCCAAGCATGATGGAAGTTTTGGCTAGAAACAAACACAATGAATACCCGCAGAATATTTTTGAAGTAGGCGATGTGGTTGAGCTAGATGAAAAAGATGATACGGGCGCTAGAACGATAAGAAAACTAGCTATTGCTTTATGTCATGGGAAAGCGAATTTTTCTGAGATGAAATCACTGGTTGAAAGTTTGTTTAAGAATTTGGGCATAGAAAAATACGATTTGCAAGAGTGTGAAAAGCAAACATTTATACCAGGCAGGGCAGCTAAAATTGTTATACAGGGAAGAGATATTGCTGAGTTTGGCGAGATACACCCTCTAGTTTTGGAAAAATGGGGTTTGGAGATGCCGACAGCAGGATGCGAGATTAATGTTGAATGGTTGTTTGAACAATACTTCCGAAAATCTTCGTTAAATTGAAGGAAAATTGAAAGAATTTTACTTGCCACGTCTTTTTTCTTCCATAGTTCGTGAGCAATTTCGGAACTACTATTTGAAGAAATAAAAGTTTAAATATGTAAATTATCAAAAATTTTTTTATGAAAATTTTAATTGATGTCAAAATTTTAAATTTATTTTCATCTATTTTTAATTACATTTTTCTAAACAATCTAAACACACTCTTTATTACTCTACATTTGGGGCAATAAGGGATGAGTCTCTGAATGGAGATGACCTCTTTGGGCGCGAATTTTTGTTTGAAATTAACAAAAATTTTCATTTATTGAGGTTTTATTATGACTAAAAGAGTAGCTGTAGCAAAAGTTTGGAATCAATTAGGACGACGTCAACAAGAAGAAATTTTAGAAAGATATGGTTTACTAGATGGAACAATACCTCCATGGGTTACTGTAGAAATTTCATGTGCTAATAAGAGATCAACTAGACCAAATCCAGAAAGATTTGAAGGCAATGGGGAGTCAGAGTCATTATCAATATCGATTACACCCATATGGAAGGCGTTGATTTATCCTTTCAACCATCCAAAAACTCTATCCCAAAAGCTAACATTCATCTGAGGTGGTTGATAATTTCTTCCAGTTAAATAAGCAGCCAATTTCTTAATTTCAATAGCAGCTGGAGAATTGGGCGAATATTCATATATAACCTTTTTTTGCTGTATCGCTTCTTCTATTTTTGGGTCCTCTGGTATTTTAGCTATTATCGGCACATTAAGTATTTCTTCTATTTGCTCACCTGTTAGTTCGTATTCTTTATTCTTTATTCTGTTTAGTATAACCCCAGTCACTTTCATGTTTGTGCTCTGAGCTATTTTCAATATTTTTAAAGCATCAGTGACAGCAGGAAATGTTGGGTTAGTAACTACAATTACTTCATCTGAAGCTGACAAAGCAGAAATAGCTTCTCTACCAATTCCAGCAGCACTGTCCAGCAACACATAATCAGCTTTGCCAAGCAAACTGAAAGTAATTTCTGGTAGTCTTCCCACATCTATGTTTTTCAATTCATTTAGTCTAATGCTAGCAGGTATTATTTTGAAACCATAAGGATGAGAGTAAATAGCACTTCTTAACGCAAACTTACCATTTAAAACATGATGTAGTGTCTTAGGTGCTAAGTGCATACCAACATGCAATCCAAGATTAGGTGTTGTTAAGTTGGCATCCATCGCTATTGTGTTTTGGCCAAAATCAGCCAAAGCAGCAGCTAAATTTGCAACAACAGTAGTTTTTCCAACACCCCCTTTAGCAGAAGTAACGCAAATCAATCTTGTCATTAATCTTTTATTTACATTCCAAGTTAATAATATTTTTACTTGTTCATTTTGTAAAAACCTTTCACTATATTCAACCATTCAATGAGATGGGTACAAACAATATAACCAACTCAGGAAAGCCTAATAAAAACAATTTCAAGCATCTATACCCTTACATTTTATTAGAAATAGAAATTTTTCTATGTAGAGGTAAGTATAATCATGGTAACTATAAGAAAAAAATTGTAGGAAAACAAACTTGTTATTATCTAGAACACACTATAAGGAGAAACAAAAAAATAGACAAGAGAAATATATATCGGCAAAAATCTCCCAAAAACATAGAAGAGGTAAAAAACAATTTCTTTCTGAGATTTAAAGTGATGCTTAATTACAAAAAAGATTTGTCTCTGCAGATGATTTTATATTTTTTATATTGACACAAAAAATTATTTGAAACTTCAAACCCAAAAATAGCAGAAAAGATAAGGAATCATTAGGTAGCAATATCAGGAAATCGTTTTTCACCTACCTTTCCAACTGAAATTCATCCTATGCTGAAAGAATTTTTCAAACGGTATAATAAAAATAAAACCAAGCTTCATTCCGTTGAATTAGCGGCTTTAATACATCTAAAATTTGTAACTATACATCCGTTTAAAGAAGGCAATGGAAGAACAAGTAGGCTAATTATGAATTTTGTTTTACATAAACACGGATATTCTTTGCTGAACATTCCTTACGAAAAAAGAACAAGTTATTAAAAAGCATTAGAAAGAGCACAAATTAAAGGAAAAGATGAAATTTTTTGCAATGGCTTTTCAGGCGTTTATACCAAAGAACATAAAAGATGCATAAAAGTACAAAAATTAAAATTTACAAAACACTTTCTTCAATTTCAACAAGTTCTTTATGCTTGTCTTCAACCATTTCAAGCGTTTTCTTTATCCTTTCATGTTCTTTTACTAAATTTTCAGAAATAGGCAAGTTGTTTTTGCTCAAATAATCATATACAGCTTCAATTAAAGCATCTATAGCTAATATAGAACAGTGGATTTTTATAGGAGGCAAACCACCCAAACCTTTTATTATATCGTCCTTTGTAATTTTCAAAGCTTGTTCTATCGATTTTCCTTTAACCAATTCTGTTATGTAGCTGCTTGTTGCTATAGCTGCAATGCAACCAAAAGTTTCAAACTTTACATCTTTGATTTTGTTTTTCTCAATTTTGAGATAGAGATACATCACATCTCCACAGCGAATGTTTCCTACTTTGCCTACACCGTCTGGGTTGCTAATTTTACCTACATTTTTCGGATGCAAAAAATATTTCATTACTTTTTTTGAGTATGCTTCCATAACTACCACCCACTTTTAAACGGTGATATTTTTCTCAATTTTTCTACTATCTCTGGCAGTACAGAAGACACATAGTCAACATCTTCTTCTGTGCTCCATCTGCCTAGCGTCAATCTTAAAGATCCGTGTGCCTCTTCATGCTTAAGCCCTATAGCCAACAAGACATGACTGGGCTCTAGTGATCTTGATGAGCAAGCTGAGCCAGTAGAGGCAGCTATACCTTTAGCATTTAAACGCATCACCAAAGACTCGCCTTCTATAAATTTGAACCAGAAATTGGTGTTATTCGGTAATCTCTTAGTTGGATGTCCATTCAAATACGAATTTTCTATTTTTAGAACATTCCTTATTAGCTTGTCTCTCAATGCAGCTAATCTCTTTTCTTCACTTTTCATTTCTTTTTTTGCTATTTCGCTTGCTTTTCCAAAACCAACAATGCCAGCTACATTTTCGGTCCCAGCTCTTAAATTGAACTCTTGGCTCCCACCATGCAACAGAGAGTCGATTTTTATGCCGTTTCTGATATATAGACAACCAACACCTTTTGGCCCGTAAAGTTTGTGGGCAGAAGCTGACAGCAAATCTATGTTCATTTTTTCAACATTTATTTCAATCTTGCCAAAAGACTGAACAGCGTCTGTGTGAAAATATATTCCTCTTTCTTGACAGATTTTACCAATTTCTTCAATTGGCTCTATGGTTCCTATTTCATTATTAGCGTGCATTATCGAAACGAGAATCGTCTCTTTCCTTATTGCTTTTTCCAACTCATTCAGATCGACTAAGCCATACTTGTTTACTGGTAAATATGTGACTTTGAATCCTTGTTTTTCTAGCCATTGGCAAGGATGCAAGACAGCGTGATGCTCTATCTGTGAAGTTATTATGTGATTGCCTTTGTTTTTGTTTGCGTAAGCTATTCCTTTTATTGCAAAGTTGTTTGCTTCAGTTGCGCAAGACGTGAAGATGATGTTGTTGCTGTTTGCATTTATCAACTCAGCTACTTTTTGCCTAGCTTCATCTATAGCTTTCTTTGATTCTTGGCCAAAAGAATGAAGAGAGGAAGCATTGCCATATTTTTTTGAGAAATAAGGTTTCATTGCTTCCAGTACACGAGGATCAACAGGAGTTGTTGCTGCGTAATCCATGTAGATTTTTTTCATGCAATCATTTATAATATAACGCTGTTATAATATTAATTTTTTTGGTTTTGTAATTTTTTGAATCAGAAATTTAGAGTGAAACTCTGTTAAATTTTTCTGAAACATCTATGTTTTTAGTTTGCGCATGCTTTACAGCATCAAAAATATTCACAGAAGAATCGTATCAGCTCTAAAAGAATCGTCTACAGCAAAGACGGCAAGAATATTTTTTCCCAGTTATTGTCGTTTTAAAAATTCAAAATCAATAAGAATCGAACTTAAGCTTTTTCAGTCAAACCCTCTCCTATACTATTTTTCCTAGAATCAAATGCATTCTTGTAACAAACCTTAATTAACAGAGTTTGGAGGCGGTTTTATGGGATTTGAACATTTGAAAATGGATATTTAATTTCATAAATTCTATCATTATTTCCATCAATTAAAACATATTTGAATCCCTCCCCTTGACGTAAAACACGCAAAACACCGTGATATGTTCCTGAATCTGTTGTTATATTATAAGATCTGCCTTCCACCAAACAATTTGGAGGTAATTCCGGAAACATAACCTTTAAAGGATGGCTTGCTTTGTTGGATGATATAGTACAATCATAACCTTCACAATAAAAAACATCCCCCGGTTTTACGGGTTCATCTGTGCTGAAACTTTTTCTATAAATCAAACCATTATCATAATTTCCAACCTTCTCCACAGGATCACCTAAAGCCGTTACTTGAGTCGCATAAAATACTCTATTAATACCAAATAATCCTGGGTCATATTCTTCGACAAAAACAAAATCTTTTGGTAACAGGTAGATAGTAATTTTACCTTCTGATCCATCAATTTCTATTTTTGGTAATGTATCTAGAGGTATTTTATAATAATCATCTTCATCTTGACCTTGTGGGTAGTATTGGCGATATCTTTCAAATCGATCTGTTATATCAGAATTTTTTTTTCCCTCATACCAAGTCATAGGTGTTGGCGTTAACGATGGTGTTAGCGATGGAGGTGGTGTGCGTGTAAGCAATGGTGTTCTATATTGTAATGTATATGGCGTAATTGTTGGTGGTGTTGAATTTGGCAAAACACCCCCACTAAATAAAAAATAAAGAGCAGAACATATAGCCAGAAAAACCATACAACCTATAAAAATCTTCGATTTTCCTTGGGGTTTTTTTTTTCTATAATAATAATCATCTACACTTTCCACTATTCTAACTTTTCTATTTTTACTCATTTATCATCATATGGTAAATGTATATTAGTTATTTAAAATCATATGTTTTAATATGTGGAGATTGTTAACTCAAAATCTAATATATACTAAAATCTTTCTAGGAAAATATAATTTGCTTAACGAAAAGGACTAGGATTTTTGCTAAAAACCATTAAGTTAACAAAATCTAGATTCCAAGCACAAAATAATATTAGATTCTAAATTTGTTCAAATTTCGCTGATTTTGTTACAATTAAAAAATTTAGAGTGTTCATTTAAACACCAATCATTTACTATATTATAGATAAAATTATTATATATTAGTTATAAATTATTTTAAAAAGTTTCACTATAGAATTATAAAAAGAGGTTTTTTGATGAGTGCACAATCAAAACTTACCCAAGTTGAGCCACCTGGATTATCATCTCAACAAAGAGTCACTGTAGCTACACAAGTGGAACCCCGTATACTCACACCTTATAGAACACGTGATGAATATTTCGGTGAGTTACTAGAAACATCTTTCGCTGGTGATGAAAGGTTGCTAACACCAAGATATGTTACAAAGACAGGGGTAGCTATAGATCCAGATGGATATGTAATATATCCTATATATCCTATATCCTTAGACTTAAAAGAAGGAATACTAGGTCTTCCTTTGCGTCCTTTATCACTCGAAGCAGCTTTAGCCTGTTATCAACAATTAGAAGAAACTTTAAGAAATACTGTGTTGGGAGGCCCCTTATCAAATTGGTTTAAATTTTTACATGGTGAAGTAAAACCACATGAGTTACCTGAGCCATATCAATTAAAGGTTGGATATGGTACTAGAACAGTTAGAAGAGATGATGGGAAAGAAGGACAAATCAGCTGGAAAATAACAGGTAATGGACCACCAACACCGCCACTAGAAATAAGAGGATGTACTATGGTACTTCAGGATGTACTAGTTCAAATTGAATATGTAGGAGAAGACCCTGAAGCGACAATTCAATATCAATCTCCAATTATACCTTTTCCACTTGATCCTGAAAAATTATCTTCAGTTATCACTAGGTTTAATGATATTATATCGAGATTTTGTGAAGCGCTTTATTTGTTATATTTAAGAACAGTAAAAATATTTGGTTACAACCAGGGAGGCAGTCCTTCTTGGGAAATAAATGTGAATCCTAGAAAATTAGCAAGATGGTTGGAACAAATTAGGGGAACTAATATGCATGTTTCGACGTTAAGGGAAATTGCCGGTATGAGACCACTCAATCTTTATTTTACAAGAGTTGTCACCGTGGGTGGTAACCGATGTGAAAGTACACCAGAACTAACAAAAGCTGTTATATCTACACTTGAAAGGAGATCTCAATTAGGGGCAGGTCGGGTGGCGGAAGCTGTATTAAATTATTTGAAGTCTTTAGGGCTTGAAAGTCAACTTCTTAGAGCTATTGTAGGAACATGGCCATTAACTCTAATACACGCTTTTAGAGCAGATTATTCAAATATTTATACGCCTAAATTAGCCCAAGCCACCACCCAATAATTTCAACAACAACCGATATAGTACAACACTTCTAGATTCTGTAGAAATCCTATAGAAAAACACGAAATTGCATCGAATCACTTTATTTACTAAAAACATAAGATATGGATAGCGCATTCTTAGGAAAAAATTCACAAACGGTTATATACAAAAACCTAATTATCTATTTCAAACCAACCTAAATGCATCGTCCTTTATTTTCCTTCTGTAAGATCATAAACTTATTTACAAACTCCCCATCCACACTCTAGACAAGTGACACATCCGTCTCCATGACTTAGCTTGCTGCCACACTCAGGACAATTCACCAGCTGTTTAGCAGACGGCAAATCTCCATTATCGTCTTTTACAGGTTTTCTAACTTCAGGAGCAACAAGCACTTGATTTTGAATTGAGCTGTCCCTATAAACAGTCACGTCCTTACAACCTAACTTGTAAGCCAGCAAATAAACTTTCTTGACATCATCAACAGTCGCAGACGCAGGAAAATTAATGGTTTTGGAAATACTTGAATCGACCCATTTTTGAAAAGCAGCCAAAGCTTTGACGTGATCTTCAGGCTTAATGTCCATGGCTGTCACAAAAACCTTTTTCATCTTTGGTGGAATGTATGATATTGCTTGTATGCTTCCTTTGTTTTTAGCAATATCCTTTAGCAAATCCTCGTCATACAACCCCTCTTCATGCATAGCTTTCTCAAAAACAGGTTCAATATAATAAAAGCTACCAATAGCTACATTTTTCTCATAAACTAAAGTATAACACGGCTCTATTCCACTATTGCAGCCAGCTATCATAGATATGCTTCCTGTTGGCGCAATAACAGTCGTATACCCATTTCTTATTCCATACTTCTTTATGTCTTCAGATATCTTGCTCCAGTCTAAATTCCAACTCTCTTTTTCATAAAAGCCTGCAAAAGGCAGTTTACCATCTTTATAAAAACTTTTATCAAAGTAAGGTAGCGGCCCTCTTTCTTTAGCCAACTCTATAGATTCAACTTTAGACCAGTAATTGATAAACTCCATCAACTTTTCCATGAATTTTCTTCCTTCTTCACTGTTGTAAGCTAACGAAAGCTCAAATAACAAATCAGCAACACCCATAACACCAAGGCCAATTTTTCTTGTAGAAAGCGTCAACTCCATTATCTCTTTCAGTGGATATTTGTTTATGTCAATCACATTGTCTAAAAACCTCACAGCTAGTCTAACAGTTTTCTTCAGTTCTTCCCAATCAAATTCTATGTTGCTGTCTTCTTTTTTAACAAACCACCAAACATTAATACTTCCAAGATTGCAAGATTCGTTTGGATAAAGTAACAGCTCACCGCAAGGATTTGTAGTAACTATTGGTCCTAAAGACTCTAAAAACGGATTGTACTTGTTGACATGATCAAAAAATATGACACCAGGCTCTGCTGATTCCCATGCTTGGTAAACTATCATATCCAAAAGCATTTTCGGATTAACAAATTTCACCGGTTTTTGATTTCTAGGATTGATCAAAGGATAAGGCTTGTTTTTTTCATAATATTCCCAAAAATCAGGCATTATTAGCACAGAAATGTTGAAATTCTTTAACGCTTTATTGCCTTCTTTTGCTTTGATGAATTTTTCAATGTCAGGGTGATTGCTGTTTAGGATTCCCATGTTAGCTCCTCTTCTAATACCACCTTGTTTGATTACGTCAGTCATCTTGTCATAAAGAGACATAAAACTTATAGGACCAGAAGATTTGCCAGAAGTTGTACTGACATAGTCCCCTTCAGGTCTTAGTTTAGAGAAGTTGTAGCCTAGCCCGCCACCTGCTTGGAAAATTTTGGCTGCTTTTACCAAAGTTCCCATTATACTGTCAAGCGAGTCTTCTATATCCAAAGCAAAGCAAGCTGATCCCAAACCCAAAGAGCAGCCAAAGTTAGCTATTGCCGGTGTGTTTGGTAGAAACCTTTTTGAAACCATTAAATCAAAGAATGTGTCAACGCTGCTTTCATATTTGTCAAATTTACCGTCTTTCAACATCTCAAGAAATTTTGTCCAACTAACTTTCATTTTTTTGTTGGAATTCAAAATATCATACAATCTTTTCATTGCTTCCAAGTGATATTTGTTCAGCTTATATTTGCCTATGCTAATTTTGTTTTCATTTTCGCTGCAATTGAAATTTTCTGTTGGATGCTGCTTTTGCTTTGCGTTTTTGTCAAAAACTTCACTGTCGTAAAGCAGGTCTGGTATTGCAACATGAACTGCAACTCTTGTAAATAATTGCTTTGGAGTTTCTACGAGTCTGCCAGATTCGTCTTTCTTTAGATACCTTGCTTTTAGAACTTGTAATGCGTTTATATCAAAATTCTTATCTATCTCATCTATGAAATCCTTTTCAAGTATTTTCGCTTTTTCTTGCCTTATTTCTGCCCTTTTTTGTCTGTAGAGGATATAAGCTTTAGCAACTCTAGCATGTCCTTCTTCTATTAGAACTTTTTCGACAACATCTTGAACTTGCTCAACAGTAGGTATTTCATTGTCTTTTAGCTGTGTTTTGAGATAATCAACAACTTTGTTAGTCAGCGAAGGAAGAAGAGATTTGTCTTTGCCACCAGTTGCTTTAATTGCTTTCCATATGGCATTGCTTATTTTTGATGGGTCAAAATCAACTATCCTTCCATCTCTTTTTCTAATTTTAGAAATATCTTTAGCCAAACTAACACC
>Ga0207433_10002574_pt1 | contig 36784 bp, 26 predicted proteins | sample YelNatPaOPGAMG01_FD_187559 | JGI IMG/M metagenome (GOLD analysis project Ga0207433, IMG submission 187559) | Hot spring thermophilic microbial communities from Obsidian Pool, Yellowstone National Park, USA - OP-RAMG-01 (SPAdes) (version 3) | ecosystem: Environmental > Aquatic > Thermal springs...
GTGACTCAGCGCGCGCGGCACTCATAAACACCAGCCCGGACATGTCGCCGAGAACGACCGAGATGAGACAACCATGATATCTTGGCCTAACAAGATCACTGGACCGAACGCGGACTGGCCGAGGCAGTTGCCGGTCCGGACGCGCCGGGTTGGCCGCGTCGTTCACTTCTGGCGTTCAGCGGCTTCCTTAGTCATGGATTCTGCGCACGTCAAAACAGTGCTCGCGTCGCTGGTCATTGTCGTTGCTCTGAATTGTGACGCACAGATCTATTCGGTCCATGTCTATTCGGGAGGTCGCGTCTATGACCACCAATGGTTGATCGGGTCGCCGCCCAATTACTACGGGTTTACCCAGTATCGGGAGTATCAGGATGCGCAGGGCCGGGTGCTCGTTACCAGCCAACAGCATCAGACAGTTCGGATGCCCACCTACACCCATGTTCACCTGGGCAGGTTTGGCTTCCGGGTACGGATGCCCGCGGCAGGCGTTGCGACCATTGCTGCCGTTTTCCTCGTTTTGTTGGGGTGTCTGCCTATTGTCGTCCGAGGCAGGGTGAGAACTGGCCGCAGATGAAACCTACCTCGCTGAGCAACGACGCTGGAGCGAACGAGGGCGGACCACATCGGACGCCCATGCGAACGGGCTAGGGCGGCAGCCTTGCTGAGCTGGGTGGGTCGAGCCCGTTTTTGGTTATGAGTGAACGGCGGGGCTGCAGGGTTGCCGCAGTGATGCTGTAGCCGCCGCCGTCAGGCAGCGGACTCAGCCAAACCGGCGGATCAGTCCGCCGACTCACCTCGGCGGCTACGGGCCGTGCCGATGGACCGCCGAGCATGCCGGCTGGACCGTCGCCACGCGACGGCTTGACGGTAGCCGTGGGCTTCAGCCCACGGTTGCACGAGAGTCCAACTGCATCGCGCGTCGCGGAGCGACGCCTGAAATCGGTGAAGGATGGATTCAAGGGTGGCTCTGCGACGTGCGGGGTTGGGGTGCACGCGACCCGTGGGTGAAAACCCACGGCTACCTTCAGGGCACCGCTCCGCGGTGCGGGGAGGCCGATGACCTGCCGAGTCCAGCGACGGACCTGATGAGTCCCGGGGATCCGCCGACTGCCGTCGGCGGCTACAGGGTCGCCGGGCGGGTGGCGCAGCTCCCGCCGTCAGGCGGCGGACCCAGCAAAGCCGGCGGACATCCTGGCCACTCACGTTCGAGGGCTATCCATTCCACGAACGGCTGATGGAAGGGCGCCGTGGAGTGCAGCCGGGGCCCAACGTGGCCATCGGGCTTCCCGTTGGGGCTAGCCACTTGGGCCTACGCCTGCGCGCTATCGGTGAGGTTCTGATCTTCATGGGGCACTGGTCGCAGCGGGGACACCCTTGCTGGTTGGCGCTGGCCCGTTGCAAGGCGGTCCGCCTGCCGATACACTCGCGCACGATGAAACGGACAGGTACAGTCTTTCTGGTGGGGGCTGGGCCGGGTGACCCCGGGTTGTTGACGCTCCGGGGCGCAGAGCTTTTGGGTCGGGCAGACGTGGTGGTGTACGATGCGTTGGTAAACACGGATCTGCTGCGCCTTGCGCCTAAATCGGCTGAGTTGATTGACGCCGGCAAACGCCCCAATCGCCAGGCCATGTCGCAAGAGCAGATCAACGCTTTGCTGGTGGCCAAAGCGCGCGAGGGCAAATGCGTGGTGCGGCTAAAAGGCGGCGACCCTTATATCTTTGGCCGGGGCGGTGAGGAAGCCGAGGCACTGGCAGCGGCCCGCATTCCGTTCCAGGTAGTGCCTGGTGTGTCCTCGTTCGTCGCCGGGCCCAACTACGCCGGCATCCCGATTACTCATCGGGATTATTGCTCCTGTTTTACGGTGTTCACTGGGCATGAAGACCCGGACAAACCCGGCTCAAGTTTGGACTACGATCTGTTGGCTCGATCTCCAGGCACCAAAGTGATCCTGATGGGGGCCGAGCGGATTGGGGATATTGCGCAAGCATTGCTGGACCGCGGCATGCCGGGCGACACACCCGTCTGCATGATTCGCTGGGCCACCACCGGCCGGCAGCAGACGCTGGAGGCGACCTTGGCCACCATTGGCGTTGAGGCTGCCGCGCAGCGGTTTGGCCCGCCCGCTGTGGTGGTTATTGGCCAAGTGGTCAAGCTACGCCAGCGATTGAACTGGTTCGAGCATCGGCCCCTGTTCGGCCAGCGCATCGTCGTCACCCGCTCCCGCGATCAAGCTAGTCAATTGACCCAGCCACTGCTGGAGTTGGGGGCCGACGTGCTGGAGATTCCCACCATCCGCATCGAGCCGCCTGACGACCCGCAGCCCATGTTGGAAGCCATCGAGGGACTGGGCGAATACGATTGGATCATCTTTACCAGCCCCAACGGCGTGACGGCGTTCTTCGATTGCCTCATGAAGGCTTTCCAAGATGTGCGAGCCTTGGGCTTCATTCACCTGGCCGCTGTGGGCCCAGCCACCGCCGCCAAATTGCGCGAGCTGCATTTGCGTGTGGACGCCATGCCCGACGAATTCCTAACCAACAAAGTGGCCCGCGCCTTGGCCGCGCAAGAAAGTTTGGAAAACCGGCGGATCCTCCTGGCTCGAGCTCAAGTGGCCAACCCCGAATTGTGCAAGGTGCTCGAGGACATGGGCGCCATTGTGGACGACATTGCCTTTTACAAGACAGTCCCCGAGACCGAAGACGTTAACGGGGCTGCGGCGCGCTTGCTGGAGTCGGGGGCCGACTGGATCACCTTTACCAGCAGCTCCACCGTACAGAATTTCCATACCCGATTCGATCTGCCCAAGCTGCTCCAGCGGTTCCCGGGCATCAAGTTGGCCTCCATCGGCCCTGAGACCAGCCGCGCCATTGCCGCCCTGGGGCTCAAAGCGACTGTCGAAGCCAAGGAACACACCATTCCTGGCCTGATCCGTGCGCTCCAGGCTGGTGTGCGAGCCGCCGCAACGGTAAGTTGAGCTGCCTCCACGTGGGCAGGGCAGCTCGGACTTCAGCGCGGGGCTCCGCTTCGCAAGCTGCAACAGGCCCGCCCCAAGCTCATGGCTTGGGCTGCGCAGCTTCCACTTGCACGATCAGGTCGAACCACTGCCCGTAACGCTGGCCGCCACGCGTCACATCAAAGGCCACCAGGTGAATGCCTGGCGTCGCATCCGACGTGGCGGTGAGGCGGAAGACGAAACTCCGTTGACTCTGGCTCGGCAGCCCCCCCTCCAAAACCGCAGGTGTCGCCTGCAACCCGGGTGGCGTCGCAATAACGATCCGGTGCCATTCAGGCCGCCGCACAAAATTCCGGACGTTTAAAAGCACCGGCACGCTGCCGCCCGGCTGGAGCTTGACCCGATACGGCTCGGCCCGAACCCAAAACGGGTCGAACCCGTAGCGATAATCCTCTTGGGCCAACACATCGCGGAACGCATCGCGCATTTGGTAGGCCCAACGCCTGAACCGCTGGATCAGCCCGGCTGGCCGGTCCATCACAAACGAATGCCCGCCCATCAACAAGTCCGGCTGCAGCCGGTGCAAGTACTCCGCACAGTGGATGTAGCCCTCTTCCAGCACCGCACTGTTGTGAGCCACCACCGCTTCGTGGCCGGTCTGACTCGGGTCTTGCGGGTCGCCGAACAGATTGTCGCCCGTGAAAGCTACTTTGCGACCGTCGATGGTGACGTGCACGCACAGCCCAAACTCCGTCTGCCCAGGTAACCAGTCCACCGTAAAGGTCCAGCCGCCCCACACAAAGGTCTCTCCGGGCCGGAACAGGCGGTCCAACTGGAGCCGTTCAAGCCCCGGTTTGCCGTAGGCCTGGAGCGGGGCGGCGTAATCGAACCATTCAGGCCGCTCGCACACCCACCGCATGCGGTCCAGCGCCCAGATTTCAGCGCCCCAGTTCTGACGCACGTAAGGCGCTTGCAGCATGTGATCCCCATGCATGTGCGTGATGAGCACCGCATCGATGGTTTTGAGCCCGAAATGCTTTCGTAACCCCTGCAAAGCCGACTCCAGCACCGGTTCATCCACCAAGCCGCAATCCACGACCAGCCCGTGGCCGTTGTCAGCCAGGATCAACCCGAAATTGGGCCAGCCGTTGGGCCATTTGAACTTGAACAGGTGCGGCGACACCTGCCACACGTTCGACACTACCGTGGGTCGGGAGACTCTGTCTTGGAAGGTGGCTGAAGCGCTGGCCAAGGGGTAACCCCGCACATACAGCCGTTCTAACGCCTCCAATTTCGCCGCATAAGCCCTCAACTGCGTCCCGGGCCGACGCACCACCGGCCCATGCGCCGGACACAACCAAGCCGGCTGCTCCGCAATCAAGCGTTGGACCGACTCCTGCAACGTGCGCAGCCCAGCGCCATACCCGTAGTCCCACTCAGTATCGAACCAGGTATGCAACCGGCCCCCAGCCAGCATGACGTCTCCGCTAAAACCCACAGGCCCACCGGGCCGCTGGAGCAGATACGTCAGGCTACCCGGGCTGTTACCCGGTGTGGGCAGGCATCGCAACCGCCAGCCTCGCCATTGGAAGATGTCGTTGGTGCTCAGCAGCCGATCAAGTCGGATGGGTTGGACGGGAGGCCGCACGTAGCTGGCCCCATACACCGTGAAAGGATCGTTTAACCGGACCTGCACTTTGCGGAACCGGGTGGGCTCTTCGAACAAAGCGCGCTCGGCAGCCGGGCCGGCCGCCTTGATGCCGCGCCCGGCCAACCGCGGGTAACCTTGGCATTGCTCACGATGATGATGAGTGAACAGGACCCACTCGACCTGCTTGACGCCCAGCGCCGGTAACTGCTCCAGCACACTCCCATCGCCTAGATCAATCAGCACCGCAGCATCACCATCCCGCAGCACATACACGTTGCAAGTGTCGCTCCATACATACAATCCCGGCAACCCGTGCGGGTCCGGCTGACTGAACCCGTTGGCACTAGCAACGTCCGCAGCCCGCGCCAGCAAAACGACCAGCCCCAACCACACCACAGCGCGCCAGGCTAGGCGCCGCGTTCGAGTGGCCCAAGCCGCTCCCAGTCCGGCTCGACACCCAAGTGCCTTGTCCTGGTCGCCCGGTTGAGTACCCGGTCCATCGGCTAGCCCGCGGATTTGCGCAACGAATGTGGGTTTAGCTTGCAGCACCCGCCGGTTCTACCAACTTCAATCAACCTAGACAACTGACCAGCGGTTGCGCTGCACCTGCCCTGAACCGATGCAACGTCGCCCCGCTGGGACGATCCAACTCTGCGCTCTTGGCGTCTCGGCGGTGGACCAAGCCACGCTGCGCTTACCCTACAGCAGCTCGTGCTCCGATGCGCAAAACCCGAAGCACCAAACCCGAAATCCGAAGTAAATCCCAGGGCTCAACCCGCCGAAACGTCAGACCGCCACACGACCGAACCGGCGGCCAGACCCACGGATGTCCGTAGCGCAAGCTGCCAGCCTGCCGTAATCGCGGATTGATGATCCGCAGATCGGGCGTCGCACCTGCAGTTCCGTCGGATCGCCAGTTGCCAATCCGGTGGTCCAATCGGTAGCACCGGCCGCTGACCGGTCGGTTTCGGCGGCTCGCCGAAATCACCGATCTATTGCACCAATCTGAAATCTCCCACCTCAAATCGCCTCCCAGCGAGCTACCACCTACCGGCGCCCAACCCTTAGCCCATGCTGGATGCCTCAGGTCCCCTGCTCGTTCATCTGATCGCGGCCGGTTTCAATCGGTTCGGGGGCGACCATCCCGTTGCCCTCCAATTAGGGTGGTCAAAGCCCAAGCAGGCGTGCAGCGGGCTCAGGGCCTTTGATCCGGTACACGTGGTGGCGGATGGGGGAAAGGCAATGACCCAAAACGCCCCATTCGTCCGAGCTTGCCCAACCCTCAACTGCTGCCATAATGCCCCCCTGCCGCAGGTTCAGTTGTCTTTGTTCCCACCCGGTTCCGCACCCATCCACGACCAATTGGCCTGCGAACGCCAGGCTGATCAGCCGGTGGATGGCAGTGGCCACTTGCCGATCTTTACCCGCCGGACCGACGATTGGGCCAGCTTCCGACGGTTCACCACGCGACTGATGCTCAACGGCACGGCCAGCCAGGGGCAGATCGTCCGGGCTTTTGGGGCGCCGCTGAGCACGGTCAAGCGGTATTGTCCGCTCTATCGAGAAGGTGGAGCGAGTGCGCTGTTCAAGCCGCGGGCGCGTCGGCGGGGGCATCGGCTGACTCCGGGAAGGCCGGCTGAAGCCCAAGGGCTTTTGGATCAGGACTGGCGGGTGCCCCCGATGAGCCGGCCGGTTGAACATTCTGCCGAACATTCTGCCCACAACCTTGCACAAGGCGTTGGACAGTGGGCGGCTGACAGCCTTCAAAAAAGAGGCTGATTGCCCCGGCGGGCCAACCCAACAGCCCGCGACCCAGAGCCAGCGCAGCGTAGGGGATCAAGGAGTGGCGTTGCGGTTTGGGGTGGTGGCCGGTGCACCTCCGCTAGTAGCAGCAGTTCAACGAGTTCAAAAGGCAGAGGAAGCGCACCGAGTGTCCTTTGGGGTCAAAGCATCTGTCGGAAAAGAAAGGGTTAACTAGCTGGCCGCATCCAAGAAACACTTTGCGCATGCGATCAAACTGTCCGCCTCTTGGGCAGCGACCGTCCTGGCGGCGTTGGTGTGACAGAGGCTGGCAGGGACGGAGGATGCGCAGACCTTGGTACGACTGGTGTTGGCCGGTACGGCCGATCTATGGCTGGATACGGTGCCGGGGGATGCTGACGGTGGCGCTCTGCCGCCTCGGCAGTAGGACTCACGACGCGGCGTTGGAACATCTGTGGGCGGAGCTGACCGTCACCGAGACGTTTTCCATAGCACGAATCCCCAGTTGGTTTTCAAGTGCGTGGGGTTGAAGACCATTCGATGACATCAGGAGGGTGCGGAGTTGCCCGCTTACGCCGCTGGGGCGGAGCCTGCGTGTATCCATCCGTCCCGGGCCAGGCTGCGCAGTGACTGACGAGCTCCGCGGCGCCGGGTTCGTACGCACTACCGCACCGCCATATCGAGCCCCGCGCAGTTCTGGCCATGGCGGGGAGCACTCAGTGCGTAGGCTGCTGCGCGGAACGCAGCGGCAGCGCGCCTTGGTCGCATCCAGTTTGCGAGGCAGGTGAGGATATCTCCGAGCCGTTGGCAGCGTGTGCGGCGGTCGAGAACCAGCAGCGCAGCCGAGCGCTGAACTCGTTGGGCTTCCAGGTTGACCTGGGGTCCTTGTAAGCTAGGCTAGCCGCTATGCAAGACAGATGCCTGATGTGGGCTGTGGCACTGGGTTCGGTTGCACCGGGTTTGGTTGGGCTGCTTGCTGCTGAGCCGAGCGGCGGCGAGGTCAAATTGGTCGAGCAACCCGATAAGATCGTGGTGCAAATCGGGGGTGAACTCTTCACCGAATACGTGTTTCGAGGCGCGCCGCATCTGTATTACTACCCGTTGCTGGGGCCTCGGGGGTTGCCGATGACACGCAATTGGCCCATGAAACAGGTCGAGGGCGAAGACCACGATCATCCCCATCACCGGTCGCTGTGGTATGCCCATGGAGCGGTCAACGGCGTGGACTTTTGGTCCGAAGGCCCCAAGGCAGGGCGGATCGTGCATGAGCGGTTCCTGGAATTGAAGTCGGGCGCCGAATCAGGCCTGATCCGCTCAGCCAACAAGTGGGTGGCTCCGGGAGGCGAGGTGGTCTGCACCGATGAGCGCGTGTTCCGCGTCTATGCCCGACCGAGCCATGAACGGCTGTTCGACTTTGAAATCACCCTCAAAGCTGGGGATCGTGAGGTGGTGTTGGGCGACACCAAAGAGGGCACCATGGCGGTGCGGGTGGCTGAATCGATGCGGCTGACTCAGCCCAAGAAAAAGCCCGGCCAAGGCCACATTGTCCTCAGCACCGGTGTGCGGGACGGCCAAACTTGGGGTAAACGGGCTGAGTGGTGCGATTATCACGGCCCGGTTCAGGGCCAACTGGTCGGTATCGCGATCTTTGATCATCCGTCCAATCCGGTGCACCCGACTTGGTGGCACGTGCGAGACTACGGTCTGTTTGCTGCCAACCCGTTCGGCGTGCACGACTTCGAACGGAAACCTGCTGGCACGGGCAACCTGGTGATTGCCCCGGGCCAAAGCGTCACGTTCAAATACCGCTTTTACTTGCACGAAGGCGATGAGCAACAGGCTCGGGTGGCTGAGCGCTATCGGCAATACGTGGCGGGCGGCTTGTGAACCAAGAGCCAGTCGGGCACCGCGCAAATAAAATGCTTTTGGCCCACGTCCACTTTTGCGAAGATCAACGCACGCTATGAACCGAATCAATCGTCGAACCTTCCTACGGTCCACCGTGTTGACAACGGCTGCCTTCAGGTTGGCCCCGCGCTCTTGGGCTCAAGTGCCCGGCGCTAACGAAGTCATTCGGGTCGCTGTCATCGGTTTCCACGGCCAAGGCGGGAGCCACATCAGCACCTTGCTCAAAGCCCCTGGTGTTCGCATCACGGCCCTGTGCGACTGTGACCGGCAAGTGTTGGAAGCAGGCGTCCAGCGCTTGGCCAAAGAAGGGCTGCAGGTGGAGGCCTACACCGACATCCGTCGTTTGCTGGAAAGCAAAAATGTGGACGCGGTCTCGATTGCGACGCCCAACCATTGGCATGCTTTGGGCACCATCTGGGCTATCCAGGCCGGCAAAGACGTGTATGTCGAAAAGCCCGTCTCCCATAACGTCAGCGAAGGCCGGCGTATGGTCGAGTTCGCTCGCAAATATGGCAAGATTGTCCAGACCGGTACCCAAAGCCGATCCAGCCGGAGCGGAATCGCTCAGGCGGTCGAGTGGATCCGAGCGGGTAATTTGGGCAAGATCAGGGTGGCTCGGGGCATCTGTTACAAGCGCCGTGACAGCATTGGCAAAGTGGACGGCCCCCAGCCTATCCCGCCGCACATCGATTATGACCTGTGGTGCGGCCCGGCCCTCAAGCTGCCCTTGATGCGCAAGCGGCTTCATTACGACTGGCACTGGGTGTGGAACACCGGTAACGGCGATCTGGGTAACCAGGGCATCCACGAAATGGACGTCGCCCGGTGGTTCCTGGGGGTGATGGAGCTGTCGCCACGGGTGTTGAGCATCGGTGGCCGGCTGGGCTACGTGGATGATGGTGAAACGCCCAACACCATGGTCGTGTTCCACGATTACCCAGTGGCTCCCCTGATTTTCGAGGTGCGCGGCTTGCCCTCGCGCAAGGTCGAGCCGGGCGCAGTGGGCCCGGATGGCAAACGGGTGCGCGAAGAAATGGACCGCTACAAAGGCGCCCAGATCGGCATTGTCATCGAATGCGAAGGCGGGCACGTCACCGTGCCCAGCTACAGCTCCGCCACAGCCTACGACAAGGACGGTCGCGTCATCCGCGAGTTCCGCGGTGCTGAAAACCATCACCATAACTGGCTCAAGGCCGTCCGGAGCCGCAAGCCCCAAGACCTCCATGCCGATATCTTGGAAGGGCATCTGTCCAGCGCCCTGTGCCACACCGGCAACATCTCCTACCGGTTGGGCGCACCCAAGTCACCCGACGAAATCCGCGAAGCCATCCGAGCAGACAAAGATTTGGCTGAGGCCTTCGAGCGCATGGCCCAGCACTTGACGGCTAATGGGGTCGATATCACCCGCGACAAACTCATCTTGGGCATGCCGCTGAAGATGGACCCCAAGACCGAGCGGTTCATTGACAATCCCAAAGCCGACGAGCTGTTGACCCGGCCGTACCGGCCTGGTTTTGTAGTGCCGGCCTCAGCCTAACGCGCCCATCCAGGTTTTTACCCTGCAATCTGGCCGGACTACCCGAGTGTCCGACGATCGTGGGCCCAAGCCGGGGCCAAGGGCTGCACCGCAGGGCGATTGCGGCTTCGGTGCGACCAGTAGCGAATCATTCCACCCGCGCACACGCTGTTCTGAGGTTAAGCTGGCAGTGGCAGAAACCCGCGCGCACGCAGACCGTGCTGAGCGCGCGAGTGCTGCCCGAACCTGGCGACTTGGTTGCGGCAGCCGAAGTTGGCCCCAGACTCGCTACTGCGCCAGCCCGCTGGCTCTAACAAGCCTGCTGGACACATTGAGCACACGGGCAGAACCGGCGCGGCTTGCCCGCTAGCGGTGAGCTGTCGGTCGGCGCGTTTGCATCGGTAGCCTACCCCAGTTCGTAGGGTTTAAACCACCAGGTCCAGCGGCGCGCTGCTCTTCGCCTTTTGACCCGCCCGGTTGCGCTGCGGAGGCCGTGGAACCATCTACAGCAGCAGCCCTCTACAGGCTCCTATCTCGTACGCAGTTCCGCTCAGGCGCCAAGGGCCGTCCATGTGAGTTCAGGCGCCTTCTGCAAGCCTGAGCTGCCGATCAGGTGCGACGCCAAGAACCTGAAGAGGTGTCCTGATTTCGAACTTCATTCCTTGGCTGAAATTTCAGTTTCGGCGAGACGCCTTTGGGCTGGTTCGCGACCACCCTGTTCACTGACCGGTCAGTCATGCGCAAGATCTTGCAGAACAGGTGCCCACTCCGACGGCAGGCGGATGCATTGCCGAACTTACGAATCACCGAGTCACCGGTCTTGCCCGATGCCGAGCGGTCCAGCGGCAAATCAAACCTGCGGATAGACGACCTGCCTGGGCCACCACGCCCAGAAGACCGAGGACCGAGGACAGAAAAGCATCGAGCATCGACCATGGGGCATGGAGTGTAAGGTTGGTAGCCGGAATCTCGGAGCTCGGAGTTGTGGTTCCGGCGGAACGCGGAAACCGACCGGCCTGCGGGCGGTGCGCCCCATCCCATCGTAGTGGTCACCGCACGCAAGCTGGCCACGGTTGCCTGGCACCTGCTCCAAAATAACCAACCCTACGGCTATGCACTGCCCAGACCCACACAAGCCAAACTGGCCCGGCTTCGGGTCCGGGCCACAGGCCAGAAGCGCAAATCCGGCTGCCCCAAAGGACACAAAGCCACTAGTAACAGCCCCGATGGCGGGCGCACCCGCACCCTCAAAGCCCTGCCCCAGCTTTATCAAGCCGAGGGCCTACCGCCGATGCAGGTGCCCAAGCCTGCCGAACAGCGGGCAATGGCCGCTATGGGTCTGACTGAATTCGTATCGGCTCTAGGCAAGCCACAGGTCATCCAGCGCACCACCAACTCCCACAAAAAGCAACGACCCCGATGCCTTTAAGCATGAACACTTTCCCCAACTCCCAGCTTGCCATGGTCAGAGGTAGGTATGCAGCGTTGCGTTCATGAACAGGCCTGAGAGCGAGCTGGAGGTTTTCGAGCTGCTGGTGCAGGTGCAGCCGGCCGACATCGATGCGTTGGGCCACGTGAACAACGTGGTGTATCTGCGCTGGGCGCAAGAGGCGGCGGTGGCGCACTGGCAGGCTGCTGCGCCAGCTGAGGCACTGCAGCGGTTGGTGTGGGTGGTGGTGCGGCATGAAATTGATTATCTGCGGCCTGCGCGGCTCGGTGATCGGGTGCGAGTGCGCACTTGGGTGGGTGGTGCCTCGCGGTTCCGGTTCGAGCGGTACACCGAGATTGTGCGGGCCGATGACCAAGCGGTTTTGGCTCGGGTGCGCACGTTGTGGTGTCCGCTGGATCGGCAGACCGGGCGGGTGACCGAGGTCGGGGCAGAGGTGCGCGCGCGTTTTTCGACCGGTTCGCTCCTGAACCGCGCAGCCAAGGCGCCGATCTGAGGTTCGGCAGCGGCAGCGCGGCCCCGATGGGGGCGGCGCTGCGTCTGATTCGGCTGAAAAGACTGCTGCCTCGATGGGGTAGCTGACCGGGTCAGCAAAACCCTTAGGGTTGGTTTCGTGGACTACGGTAAGCCCAGGGCCCCTTGCACAGCGCCCGGAAGCCGGTATATGGTGAGGGGCGTATGGACCCTGTGAGTAGGCGATACGGATTGGCTGTAGTCGTGGTTGTGGCGGGGCTGTTGAGCCCCGGCTCAGTCGTTGGCCAGCCACGCATCGTCATCAACGAAATCCACTACAACCCGGACGTCAAGACTGAGCCGGTTGAGTTCATCGAACTGTATAATGCTGGCTCGAGCCCGGTGAACTTGGGCGGCTGGTCTTTTTCTGGTGGGCTGGATTACACTTTTCCGTCCACCAACATTGCCCCTGGCGGCTTTGTGGTAGTGGCGCAGAACCCGGCGGCGTTGCGGGCCAAATTCGGTGTGCAGGGTGCGCTGGGCCCGTTCAATCCGGACGGCAGTTCGGCTCTGAATAAGTTCGGTGAGACCATTGTGCTGCGGGATGCCAGTGGGCAGACGGTGGACGAGGTGGACTACAAGTTGGGGTTTCCGTGGCCCACGGTGGGTGATCCACCGGGTTACTCGATCGAGTTGATCAATCCCAACCTGGACAACAGCCTGGGCGGGCATTGGCGTGCCTCGGTGGGCAGCGGTAGCCCAGCGCGAACCAACACGCTAGTGGCGGCCCAATCGGTTTGGCGTTACCGCAAGGGCACCAACGAAGCTTCCTCGCCTACCACCGCGTGGCGGCAGGTTGGCTTCGATGACTCGGCGTGGGCTGAGGGCACCTTGCCGTTGGGGTATGGTGAGACGTTCATTGCCACACCGCTCAACGACATGCAAAACGGGTATGTGTCGGTGTTCCTGCGCAAGAAGTTCGTGGTCACTGACCCCGCTCAGTTCAGTCGCCTGGTGTTGGAAGCGCAGTATGACGACGGGTTTAAAGCCTGGATCAACGGTGTGTTGGTCATAGACGGCAACGCCAACATGCCGGCGGGCGAGGTGGCCTACAACACGCCGGCAGTCAGTGCGATCGAGAACCTCAATTTCGTCACGTTTAACCTGGCGGTTGCGCCATCGAGTTTGCTTGTGCCGGGCACCAACGTTATTGCAGTGCAGGCAGCCAATGCGTCGTTGGGGGCCAGCAGCGACTTTTTCTTTGATGCGCGGTTGTTGGGCATCAGTGGCGGTGGAGCTGCCGGCCCCACACCGGGCCGGATCAACAGTGTCTATGCCACCAATGCACCGCCGGCGATTCGGCAAGTGACGCATACGCCTGAGCAACCCCGCACCGGCCAGCCGGTGCGGATTAGTGCCAAGGTGACTGACCCGGACGGGGTGGCCAATGTGACGTTGGAGTATCAAGTGGTGTTGCCGGGGCAATACATCGAGCTGACCGACCCGGCCTACACCAATGCGGCTAACTGGATCGCGTTGCCGATGCGCGATGACGGCACTGAGGGTGACTGGCGGGCCGGAGACGACATTTACAGTGCCGAGATCCCTGCCCAAGTGCAAGTGCATCGCCGCTTGGTGCGGTATCGCATTACGGTGCGTGACACTTTGGGTGCGGCGGTGCGGGTACCGTATGCGGATGATCCGCAGCCGAACTTTGCGTATTTTGTGTATGACGGCGTGCCGGCGTGGACCGGGGCGCAACAGCCGGGGGCCAGCGGGTCGAATGGGGTCGTGTTCACGGTCAGTTCTAACGAGATGGGTCGGTTACCGGTCCTGTTTCTGATTGGCAAAAGCAACACCATCGCTCAAGCCACCTGGTTCAGCCGTTATACGGGGGACGGATACCTGTGGTTGGGCACGCTGGTGTATGACGGCAAGGTGTATGATCATATCCGGTATCGGGCCCGGGGCGGGGTGTGGCGCTATTCGATGGTCAAGAACATGTGGAAGTTCGACATGAACCGGGGCCACGATTTTCAAGCCCGCGACAACTGGGGCCGGCCGTTCAAGGTGCCCTGGCGCAAGGTCAACCTGGGTGCCTGCATTCAGCAGGGCGATTTCGATCACCGGGGCGAGCAGGGCATGTTCGAGTCAGTCGGCTCGCGGTTGTTCGAGTTAGCAGGTGTGCCGAGTTTCAAGACAGCGTTCGTGACGTTGCGAGTCATTGACGACGCGCTGGAAGCCTCGCCCACCTCGCAATATGAAGGTGACTTTTGGGGGCTTTACTTGTTTGTGGAGCAGGAGGACGGCCGGTTCTTGGAAGAACACAGTTTGCCGGACAGCAACCTTTACAAGATGGAAGGCGGCACCGGCGAACTGAACAACCTGGGCCCCAACGGCCCGACCGACAAATCCGACCTCAATTACATCCTGCAGAACTACACCGGCGCCAGTGAGGCGTGGTGGCGGACCAACTGGAATTTGGCCAAGTATTACAGCTACCAGACCATCGTCCAGGCCATCCACCACTACGACATCAACGCCGACAAGAACTTCTTTTACTACTACCACCCGGCCACCCGTTTGTGGGAGGTGATCCCGTGGGACCTGGACCTAACCTGGGCGCACAACATGTACAACTCAAGCTGGGGCGGCCTCAACGCCCTGGCCAGCCGCATCCTGGGCGCCACTGCCGAAGCGGGCACCGGCGCCCAAGCCGGCACCCATAACCTGAAGTTGACCGGTGCACGCCCGGCGTTCGAGTTGGAGTTCCGAAATCGGGTTCGCGAAATCCGCGACCTGCTGTTTAACACCAACGAAACGTTCCGACTGATCGATGAATACTCGTTGCTGCTGCGCGGACCGCCCGGAACAAATCGGACGATTCTGGACGCTGACCGGGCCCAATGGGATTACAATCCCAAGATGATCGACAGCGCTTACACGCCCAACCTCAACAAGGCTGGCCAAGGCCGGTTTTATGCCTTCCCACGGGAAAGCAGCACCAACGCCAGCTTACGCGGCAGTTTCGAGGCCACCATCCAGATCATGAAACATTACGTGCGCATCCGGAGTGAGCACTTGGATGCGTTGGCGGCGGATCCTGCCATTCCAGCTCGGCCGACGCTGGTTTACACCGGGCCCAGCGGGTATCCGGCAAACCGGCTCAGCTTCCGCGTCAGCCCCTACAGTGGCACGCATCCCTTTGCGGCCATGCGGTGGCGCGTGGGCGAAATCAGTGATCCGACTGTGCCGGGCTATCGCCCGGGTGATCCGTGGAAGTATGAGATCGAGCCGGTGTGGGAAAGTGGGCTGCTGAGTCCCTGGACGCCGGACTTTACGCTGCCAGCCGGGGCGGTGCGGGTGGGCTCGACGTATCGGGTGCGGGTGCAGTTTATCGACAGCACCGGGCGGCAGAGCCACTGGTCCGAGCCGGTGCAGGTGACCGTGGGGGAACCTGAGGCGGCGCTCGATTTACAGGCGTATTTGCGTATCACGGAGCTGATGTACAATCCGCCTCCGGGCGGTTACGAGTTTATCGAGCTGTACAACGCCAGTCCCACAGTGGCGTTGGACTTGTCGGGTGTGAAATTTACTCGCGGCATCGATTTCACCTTCCCGCAGGGCACCGTGTTGTTGCCTGGGGCTTACCTGCTGTTGGCTAACACGGCTGATTTGGCGGCGTTCCGCGCCTATTACGGTTTGGACGACACGGTGCTGGTGTTGGGGCCGTATAGTGGGGCGCTGGACAACGCCGGCGAACAGCTCACGTTGCGCACAGGGGCGGGCGGCAGCGACATCGTCTCTTTCCAATACAACGATGGTCGAGGCTGGCCGCAAGCGGCCGATGGGGCAGGCCATTCGTTGGTGTTGATCGAGACGGCTCTGTCCACTCAGGCAGCGGGCTCGGGCGAATACGGCGGCAACTGGCGCCCGAGCACCTACCTGCGCGGCTCGCCAGGCCGATCTGATCCCACCCCGCCCCCAGGGCCTGTGTTGAACGAGGTGGCGGCCAACACTCACTACGCAGACCCGGCGCATCCGGAGTTCGATTCCAACGACTGGATCGAGTTGTTCAATCCCACCGATACCGACTTGGTGCTGGGGCCAGGCTGGTACTTGAGTGATGACGGACGCCAACTGACCAAGTGGCAAATTCCGCCCGGGACCGTCATTCCCGCCCGTGGCTTTGTCACGTTCGACGAGGTAACGGGCTTCCATAACCCCACCAACACCGGGTTCGGCCTCAGCAAATCGGGGGAACAGGTGTTCCTATCGTATCTGCCTGGGACAGGCGAAGATCGTGTCGTGGATGCGGTGACGTTCAAGGGCCAAGAAGCTGGCTGGAGTTACGGGCGGTATCCCGACGGCGCACCGTATTGGCAAGCGTTGGATCAGCCGACCCGTGGCGGGCCTAACGCTGCTCCCGGACCGCACGTGGTGATTAACGAACTGCATTATCATCCGCCCGACGTGGGCGGCACCAACGATAATACGCTGGAGGAATTCATCGAGATTTGGAACCCAACCAGCAGTCCGGTGCCGTTGTTCGACGCCGCCGGTGCCTGGCGCCTGGACGGCGCGGTGAACCTCACTCTGCCAGGCCAGATCACCTTGGCGCCCGGCGGTTACCTGCTTGTGGTGAGCTTCGACCCGGTAGCCAGTCCGGATCAACTAGCGGCGTTTCGGAGCATGTACGGTTTAACCAACGAGGCTGTGCCAATCGTGGGGCCGTATGAGGGCAAGCTGCCCAATAGCAGTGGTCGGGTGGCCTTGGAGAGGCCGTTGGCCGCTGACCAACCCGGCGAGGCAGGCGGGTGGGTCATTGTGGATGAAGTCATTTACGTGGATCAATCGCCTTGGCCCTGTGGCACCGATGGCACGGGAGCATCGCTGCAACGTCAAAGTGTGCTGGGTTGGGGCAACGACCCGTTGCAATGGGCTGGCGGCACACCGACACCCGGCGGCGCCAACGTGGTGAGTCCGCCCGGCGCGCCTGTGATCACCGCCCCGCCCAGCGACCGGATCGTGGGCACCAACGCGCCGGTCAGCTTCAGTGTGGTGGTGTGTGGGCCACCGCCATTCTTTTACCAGTGGCAGTTCAACGGTACCAACCTGCCTGGAGCGACCAACCCGGTGCTGACGCTGGCCAGCGCCACGCTAGCCGATGCAGGCTTCTACACTGTGGTCGTGTCCAATGCCGCTGGCGCAGTCGTCAGCCCGCCTGCGTGGCTCATTGTGCAGTATCCGCCCATCATCGTCCGGTCGCCTGAAAACCTGACTCGGGTGCAATATGAGACGGCTGTCTTCACTGTGACCGCTGAAGGCACGCCGCCGCTGTTTTATCAATGGCGGTTCAACGGCCAGACCCTGTCCGGTGCTACCAATGCGAGCTTGGTGCTGACCAATGTCGAGCCGGAGCAAGGGGGCACCTACAGTGTGGTGGTATGGAATGCGGCAGCCTCCACCAGTGCGTCGGCCACCCTGACGGTTCGGCCACTGCCGGTCATCACGCAGCAACCCGTGGGCGGGACAGTCGGGGCTGGCTCGAATTTTACCTTGCGCGTCACGGCCACTGGCACCGGCCCGGTGTCGTATCAGTGGCAGTTCCAACCTGTGGGCGGAACTGAGTTTGGCAATCTGTCCGGCGCCACCGCAGCCACCTTGGTTTTGAGCAACGTGCAGTTGGCTGCGTCGGGGTTGTATCGGGTGCTGGTGACCGACACGGTGGGCACCCGCGTTAGTGCGGAAGCGGAAGTGATCGTGCTTGAGAAGCCCACCATTACGCTGCAGCCGCAGAGCCAGACGGTGGCTGTGGGCCAGGCGGTCAGCTTCAGCGTCGAAGCGGTGGGCACCGCACCGCTGTGGTACCGCTGGCGCAAAAACAGCGCCACCTACGCTTGGCCAGCGCCGGCTCGGCTGTTGTTGGCGGAGGTGACGTTGGCCGATGCAGGCACCTACGACGTGGTGGTGACCAATTTGGCTAACGCGATGCTGGGCGGATTCGCTCGCAGCAGCAATGCGTATCTGACGGCGGTGCAGCCGCCAACCAACCAGACGGTGTTGCCCGGTGCCCAAGTGACTTTCCGCGCCATAGTCAGCATGCCGCGGAGCGTGACCAATGGATTTGTGTGGCTGTTTAACGGTCAGCCGTTGATCCTGGGCACCAACGCAGCCTCCAGCAGCCTGACTTTATTCACCAATGACCTGGTGCTGACCAACGTCAGCACTGCCCAAGCCGGTCTCTACACCTTCATGATCACTAGTGGACCGTGCCAACCGGCTGCGTTTAGCGCCTGGCTGCGTGTCGAGGGGCCGGACCGTGACGGGGACGGCCTGCCTGACGATTGGGAGCTGGCCCACGGGCTGGATCCGTCGGATCCGTCGGATCGGAGGGGCGACCCCGACGGCGATGGCATGGATAACCGGGCAGAGTACCTGGCCGGGACGGACCCGCATGACGCGGCCAGTTGCCTGAGGCTTGTGGTTACGCACCTGCCGGCCAACTCGCCGGGTGGAGTGTGTCTAGAGTTCTTGGCCATATCGAATCGTGTCTATCGCGTCATCTACACCGACAGCCTACCCGGCTACGATTGGACTGAGCTGGCCCGGGTGTGGGCAGGCCCGACCAGCAGTTGGGTTCGGCTGACCAATTGGCCCGCCCCGAACCTGCCCCAACGCTTTTATCGGGTGAGCCTATCGGAATAACGAAGCCATGGGTGCAGCGGCTGCCGAGTCGGCTGGAGCAGCCCAAGCCGACTTTCGGCATACGTTGGGACGCACCGTCCCCACCGGCGCCCACGCATGTCGGCGTTGCCCAAGCAGCGCTGCTGTTGGCGCATGGAGGTTGACCTGTGGGTATGGGACTTGCCGCCCTGGGCCCGTAGCAGTAGTTTCTTGGGTCGGTGCCAGTTGGCTGAGCTAACCAGTCCAACGGCCGCAAGCAGCAGAATGCAACAGCCTCAGTCCCAAGCAGCGCTGGCAGTGACCGTCGAGCGGGCACAATTTGCGCTCTGGCTCGAGCAGTTCCGTCGTTGGGGCTACGAATTGATCGGGCCTACCGTCCGCGACGGGGCCATCGTGTATGATGCGATCGGCTCGGCGGAGGATCTGCCGGTAGGCTGGACCGACGAACAGCGGCCCGGACGCTACCGCTTAAAGCGCCGGCCTGATGCGGCCCTGTTCGGCTATACCGTTGGGCCGCACGCGTGGAAGCGGTTCCTTCACCCACCCCGACATCGGCTCGCCCGCGTGCGGCGTGAGAATGATGGGTTGCAGTTTCAAGCCGATGCCGCTGCGGCGCCCAAGTTGGCACTGGTGGGCGTTCGCGCCTGCGATCTGCAAGCCCTGGCGTTGTTGGACAAGGTCCTGGCCGGAAACACGTTTGCCGACCCGCACTACGCAGAGCGCCGTCGCCAAGCCCTGGTCGTAGCCGTCAATTGCCTGCAACCAGCAAGCACCTGTTTTTGCGCCTCGGTTGGTGCAGGCCCACGCGTTCGGTTTGGATTCGACCTCGCCTTGACCGAGGTGCTGGCGGATGGTCGGCACTACTTTGTGGCCGAAGCTGGGAGCGAGTTGGGACGGGAGCTGCTGAAAGCTCTGCCGCATCAGCCCACTACACCGGAGGAGCGAGCGACTGCGGACCGGTTACTGACCGCCGCAGCCGGCCAAATGAGCCGGGTGTTGGACACCACCGGGCTGAAGGAACTGCTGTACCGCAATTACGAGCATCCGCGCTGGGAGCAAGTGGCTCGGCGGTGTTTGACCTGTGCTAACTGCACGCTGGTCTGCCCCACCTGCTTCTGCACCACCGTCGAGGACATTACCGACCTGACTGGCGCCCAAGCGGAGCGGTGGCGCCGGTGGGACTCGTGTTTCACAGCCGATTTCTCTTACATCCACGGTGGCAGCGTCCGAGCCACCGCTCGGTCGCGCTACCGCCATTGGCTCACCCACAAGCTGGCCACGTGGCTGGACCAGTTTGGTGCGTTGGGCTGTGTGGGTTGTGGCCGGTGCATCACTTGGTGCCCGGTCGGAATTGATCTGACGGAGGAAGTGCGCGCCATTCGGCATGCCGACGGCGCGACGCTGGCACAGCAAAAGGAGCCTACCCATGCAAGTCAAAGCCCTTGAGGATCTGTTAGCCGAAACGCCGTTTTTCAAGGACCTGGACCCTGCCTACCGCAGCATGCTGGCCGGCTGCGGCGTCAATGTGGTGTTTCGCGCAGGCGAGTTCTTGTTTCGAGAGAATGACCCTGCCGAACGGTTCTACTTGATCCGGGCCGGCAAAGTGGCCTTGGAAATCGCGGTGCCGGGCCGCGGCCCGATGATTATCCAGACCGTGCAGGAAGGCGAGGTGCTGGGGTGGTCGTGGCTGGTGCCGCCTTATCGCATGCAGTACGACGCGCGGGCGGTTGAGCTGACGCGCGCCATCGCGTTTGACGGCGCCTGCATCCGTACCAAATGCGAGCAAGACCCCAAACTGGGCTACGAATTCTTCAAGCGGTTTTCCGTGCTAATCGTGCAGCGGCTGGCGGCGCTGCGATTGCAGTTGCTGGATGTCTATGCCCAACCCTGAAACTCACATATACCAGGCCCAAGCGCAGCTCGACGCCGACTCAACCAATGCGTGGCCGACCGCCAGCGCCGGTGCCCTGGCGTTGCAAGTGCATGCCAAGGCGCCCGGGACCGACCTGGAGCCGATGTCGCCTCGCCCGTGCCGCGTGCTGCGGTTGAAAACTGAAACCGATGACACGTTCACCCTGGAATTGCAGCCGGCTAACAGCACCAGCCGGTTCAACTTTGTCCCGGGCCAATTCAACATGCTGTATGTGTTTGGTGTAGGCGAAGTGCCGATCTCGATCAGCGGCGATCCAGACCGGCCACGCACGGTGCTGCACACCACCCGGGAAGTGGGAGCGGTGACGCGCGCCATGCGCCGGCTGCGGCCCGGTGATATGTTGGGGTTGCGCGGGCCGTTCGGCACCGGGTGGCCCGTGGCCGAAGCCGAGAACAACGATGTGGTGATTGTCGCCGGAGGCATCGGGCTAGCCCCGCTGCGTCCGGCGCTCTACTACATTTTGGCTCGACGCGAAAAATACGGGCGGGTGGTGCTGCTGTATGGCGCCCGGACGCCAGCCGACCTGTTGTTCCGCGCTGAACTGGAACGATGGCGCGCGCGTTTTGACCTGGAAGTGTATGCCACGGTGGACCGAGCGATGGCTGGCTGGCGGGGCAACGTGGGGGTGGTGACCACCCTGATCAGCCGGGCCCCGTTTGACCCCTTGAACACGGTGGGCCTGGTCTGCGGGCCTGAAGTGATGATGCGCTTCGCAGTGCAGGAACTGCTGCGCCGAGGAGTCAGTCCCCAATCGATCTACCTGTCCATGGAACGAAACATGAAATGCGCCGTGGGCTTGTGTGGCCGGTGCCAGTTGGGGCCGGTGTTTGTCTGCAAGGATGGCCCGGTCTTCCGCTACGACCGCATTGCGCACTGGCTGGGCAAGTGGGAGGTGTGAGATGCCCAAAGTAGCCCAACCGAAACTGGCGGTGTGGAAGTTCGCTTCTTGCGACGGCTGCCAACTGAGTCTGTTGGACTGTGAAGAGGAGCTGTTGGCGGTCGCTGACCGGGTCCAAATTGCTTACTTTCCCGAGGCATCGCGTGCGGTGGTGAAGGGCCCGTATGACCTGTCGTTGGTCGAGGGCTCGATCACCACCCCGCACGATGCCGAACGCATTCATCAGGTGCGGCGTGTGTCCAAACGCCTAGTGACTATCGGGGCCTGCGCTACGGCCGGGGGTATTCAAGCCCTGCGCAATTTTGCCCAGCTCAAAGACTTCGCCGCCCTGGTGTATCCCAGCCCTGCGTATCTAGCCACGCTGAACAAGTCCACCCCCATTGCCGATCATGTGTTTGTGGATTTCGAGCTGCGGGGCTGCCCCATCAGCAAGCATCAATTGCTGGAGGTCATCACCGCCTTCCTGCACGGGCGCAAGCCCAATGTGCCCCCCGACAGTGTCTGCACCGAATGCAAACGGGCTGGGCTGGTGTGTGTGATGGTGGCTCGGGGCGTGCCGTGTTTTGGGCCAGTCACTCACGCTGGCTGCGGGGCGTTGTGTCCGGCTTACGACCGCGGTTGTTACGGCTGCTTCGGCCCGAAGGAAACTCCCAACACCTCCGCTTTGGCTCGGGCGTGGGCTGAGCTGGGCGTCAGTGGACCTGACTTGGTGCGGGCCTTCCGCACGTTCAACGCGTATGCCGAACCGTTCCGCCGCGAAAGCATTGCGCATGAGCAAGTCTAGTAAGACGCGGACCTTGACGGTGGATGTCTTGGCCCGGGTCGAGGGCGAAGGTAGCCTTCAAATCCGCATTCGCAACGGCCAACTGGCTGGTGTCCAGTTCAAGATCTTCGAGCCGCCACGGCTGTTCGAGGCGTTCTTGCGCGGACGTAAGTTTACCGAAGCGCCGGACCTAACAGCGCGGATTTGCGGCATCTGCCCTATCGCTTACCAAATGAGCGCTGCTCACGCCATGGAACAGGCTTGCGGCGTGACTGTGGACGGCCCATTGCGTGCGTTACGGCGGCTGATTTACTGCGGGGAATGGATCGAAAGCCATGTCTTGCACGTCTTCCTGCTGCACGCGCCGGATTTTCTGGGCTACGAGAGCGCCTTGCACATGGCCCGCGACCACGGGCCACTGGTCCAGCGCGCCCTGGCCCTCAAACAAGTGGGTAATGCCCTGGTGACGGTGCTGGGCGGACGCGAAATCCACCCCATCAACGTCCGGGTCGGCGGCTTCTATAAGTTGCCCCATCCAGACCAACTGCGAGCCCTGGCCGACCGGCTAAAATGGGCTCGGGACCAGGCGATTGAAGCGGTGCGGTTCACCGCCGGCCTGCCTTTTCCAGACTTCGAGCAGGACTACGAGTTTGTCGCGCTGCGGCATCCGACCGAATACCCGATGAACGAAGGCCGGCTGGTCTCCAACAAGGGCTTGGACATCAGCATCGACCAGTTCGAAGACCACTTTGTCGAAGAGCAAGTGCCTTACTCGACTGCGCTTCATGCGGTGCGCAAGGCTCGCGGCAGTTACATGGTGGGGCCGTTGGCGCGATACAACCTTAACTTCGACCGATTGTCGCCCCTGGCTCAGCAAGTAGCGCGTGAGGCGGGTTTAGGCCCGGTCTGTCGTAACCCGTTCCGCAGCATCATGGTGCGGGCCGTCGAGACGGTGTATGCCTGTGACGAAGCGCTGCGCTTGATCGAGACCTACGAGCTGCCGGATCGACCGTTTGTGGAAGTGACGCCCCGGGCCGCCGTGGGCTATGGCTGCACCGAGGCCCCTCGAGGCATCTTGTATCACCGCTACCGCATCGACGAACACGGCGTCATCCTGGACGCACGGCTGGTACCGCCCACAGCTCAAAACCAGAAAACCATCGAGGCTGACCTGTGGCAGTTCATCCCGCCGCGTCTGGACCTGCCTGACGACAAGCTCATTTGGCAATGCGAACAGGCGATCCGGAATTACGATCCTTGCATCTCCTGTGCGACTCACGCTGTGCGGATCGAATTGATCAGGGAATAACGTAACGGGCCCAAACGCCTGGCTCATCCCGCCCCAGGCCACCGCCCGGCTCAACCGGTGAGCCTCTTCAACGCACCCGGGCTGGCTACCCGAGCCCTGCGACCGGGTATTGACCAATAGCCCATACCGAACTGCCCCGCAGCCCTAACCCGTAAAAATGCGGGCTGTTTATGGCGCAGATCCGCAGGGTTGCCGTGGGCGCATACCCGGGCGATGGTTGGGCGTGAAAGGAGTTTGGCCATACCTGCGCTGTGGGTTGCGAGTTATTCTGATCAGCTTCTGCCTGGCCACACTGTGTTTGCAGGTGGCGCGCCGGACCGAATGGTATCGGGACTGGCTGTTGCACCGCTTGGTCACAGGCAGCGAGCAGCAAGCGCTCCGGGCTGCGGGCGAGCTGGCCGTGCTGCAAGCCCAACGCCAGCTTTTGGCCGCCTTGAAAGCCCATTCGGCCCACGCACGTGAATATGGCCGACGTGCCTTGGAATATCTTTGGTTTACTGCGGCCGGGTCCGAAGCTTACCAGCAACTGTTGGCCGCTGAGCAGGCTGCCGAACGCGAGGATTACCACACCGCTCTGACCCTACTGAACCAAATCTTGGAGCAGCATCCCAACTTTGCCGAAGCGTGGAATCGGCGCGCTGCAGTCCATTGGCAATTAGGCCTGATCGCCAGGGCCACAGCCGACTCGAAGCGTGCGCTGGAGCTGAACCCAAACCACTACGGCGCCTGGCAGGGCTTGGGCTTGTGTTACCTTGACCAGGGCAACGTCGCCGAGGCCATCCGCTGCCTGCGGGCTGCCCTGGCCTTGATCCCCTACGACGAGGCGACCCGCGCCTCGCTGCGCCGCTGCGAGCAACTCCTACGCGATTTCCCGACCTCCACCCGTTCGATCCCGACCCGCGACAAGATTTGACGGAGGATCGACGAGGCGACCTTACGCCTGCGCCTCTGGCCTTAAGCGGTCGGATCGAGCGGACCTGCAAAAGCTCAGCTCATTGGGCCCCAGTCGGCGCGCTCGTGGGTCTGCACGCTACCGGCACATCCTGATGCCGAACGCCGCAGCCAGCTCGACGCCTAGCCCGGATCCGCTGTCGGACTGAGGCCGGCACCCGGGTTTGAGCAAGAGCGGCTCAGAGCTGCAAAGGGAGGAGGGTGCCGCCGGCAATGTTGCTCACAAGTTTCACGCTTTGTGCAGGCGATGGACCTTGGTGCCCGCGGCCCTGGCTCGACGAAGTGAGATCTGGATCGACGGTCTCCGATGGCGGCAGGACCCCCGCAGCGTTCGACCAGCCTCCGCATCAGGTTTGAGCGTGTCGAGCACGTAAGCCCCGGGCCGGTCCGCGCCCGGGCACTGGTCCGGCGCTGGTGGCCGTAGGCCGGTGGCTGAGGGTCGGTGTGGCAACGGATTGCCGGGGATAGTTTGCCGCGGTACTTTGCGCGTGATGATTGGCTGCGTCAACGGTGCAGCGGTTCCGGAGCGCCCAGCGGCGGACCTGCCCGGCCCCGTTTCTTGCGGGCCGTGGCTTCGCCGGTCGCGCGCGGGTGCCGGGGCTTGGGCCGTGGCGGTTGGGCTCATCGCGCTTGGCACGGCAGCGTGGGCCTCTGCGGCCAGAGCTGAGTTGGTCGGCACCGAGCTTTTTGAGCGGGGTTGGGTGCCGGACATTGTGGTTGAGCTTGGAGCCGCCGAGCAGGCCGCCTTGCGCGCGGCTCCGCGCAGTTACGTGCCGGCTACGCTGCGCCAAGGAACCAGCCTTTGGCACCAAGTGGGCGTGCACCTCAAAGGAAGGACCAGCTTCAGACCGCTAGAGGATCGGCCCTCGTTGACGGTGAGTTTCGATCGGTTCGTGCCGGGCCAACGATTCTATGGTTTGGCCAAAATTCATCTGCACAACGCGGCGGACGACCCCACCTTGCTGAACGAGTGGTTGGGAGCCGAGCTGTTCCGTGCAGCCGGTATCCCAGCAACCCGAGTAGGCTTGGCTAGAGTACGGCTAAGCCGGCGGCAGTTGGGACTTTACGTGTTGAAGGAGGGATTTACGCCCGATTTCTTGGCAGCGCATTTCCCGCCGCCTCAGGGCAACCTGTATGAGCCGGTGCAAGGCAACGACATTGACGGGCAGATGGAATTGGTGGTTGGCCGCGTTACCGATGCCCGGGCCACCGATATCGAGCATGGGCTACGTGCGTTAGCGCAGGCCGCACTCGATCCGGACCCAGATCGGCGGTGGCCCAGGCTAGAGTCGGTGTTGGACCTTGACCGGTTCCTGACTTTTATGGCGCTGGAGGTGTTGCTGGGGCACCGAGACGGCTACTGCATAGCGCGGAACAACTACCGCGTTTACCAGCCGCCTAGCCCGGGCAAAACCGTCTTTTTGCCGCACGGCATGGACGTGCTGTTGGGTAACCCTGATCTACCGGTTCAACCGCAGATGGCAGGCTTGGTTGCCCGGGCTGTGGTAGAGACGCCCCAAGGCCGAGACCAATACCGCGAGCGACTCAACTTCCTGTTGACCAACCTGTTACGGGCAGACTGGATCGCCACCCGCATCGACCAACGGCTCGCAGCCCTCAGGCCAAGCTTGACCCGGGCTGAGGCGCGGCACCTGGCCCAAGGCGCGGCTGTTGTTAAACAGCGGTTGGCTGCCCGAGCAGCGGCGGTAGCGCGGCAGTTGGCTGAGCCAGAACCGGCGTTACTACAATTCGAACATGGTGTTGCCCGGCTGGGCCCGTGGCGGCCTGTGGACCCGCCGGCGGGTGGTCATCTTGACCAGGTAAAAACTGCCGATGGTCGGCAGGCATTGTACGTGCGTGCCGGGCCAAGAACTGCGACCTCTTGGCGCACTAGGGTCCGCCTGCCCCAAGGCCGCTACCGGTTTGAGGGCCGGGTTCAGCTTGCGGGTGTAGTGCCCCTGCCGTACGGGCGCAATCAAGGGGCAGGCTTGCGCGTTATCGGCATCGGTAGGCTGCCACCCTATAACTTTACGGGTAGTTCGGCCTGGAAAATGCTATCACTCGAGTTCAGCGTCACCCAACCGGTGACGGAATTGGAATTGGCCTGTGAACTACGGGCCGCAGCCGGCGAAGCATGGTTCGAGCTGGAGTCGTTGCGGCTGGTGCGGCTACCTTGAAGCGGCAGGGCCAGTAGGCTCTGGCTCGTTAAGGCCACCAGCGGTTGTCAGCGAAAATTCTTGTTGACTTCCAGCCGACTGCGGGCGATTGTATAGCAGTTGATAGCTGGTTAGCACGACACGCCATGCAACCTGCGGGTAAAGCGCAGCCTTGGCACCGGCACAGGCGCGGTGAAGGTTTCACCCTTCTGGAGCTGCTGGTTGTGGTGGGGATCATCACTCTCCTAGCGGCATTGATTATTCCCTCCGTGGTCAAAGCCCGCGTTGAAGCCCGTCGAACCGAGTGCCTGAACAACTTGCGCCAGATCGACATCGCCCTGCGCAGCTGGGCCATCGACAATGACGACCGATTCCCTTGGCAGGTGCCCTTTAGCCCCGGCCAACCCGCGGGCGGCGGCAGCTTGGGGTCACCGGACTGGACAGACCATTTCCGGGTGTGTTCCAACGAGCTAGCCACACCTAAGATTTTGCGGTGTCCGTCTGACACCAACACCTTCGCGTTGACTTGGGCTGAATTGGATGGGGAACGGCATGTAAGCTACTTTGTTGGGCTGGAGGCACGGCGCGACCACGCTCAGTCAATTGTATTGGGTGACCGCAATGTGTATGGCGGCGGTGGAGGACTGGACCCGTCATGGAGCTTCTATCTGGGTCAGTCGATTGATGCGACTTGGGACAGCGCGATGCATCGGTTCCGAGGCAACGTGGCTATGGCCGATGGGAGTGCGCACCAGACCACCACCGCCCTCCTGCGCGAGAAAATCGCCAACGCCCTGGTCACCGGTTGCACCAATGTGGTGTTCTCTCTGCCTCGAGGCGTGCTGTAACGCAGGCGCCGGCGCCTTCAGTCCAAACCTCACTCAAGCTGGCAGCCCGATCGCACAGGCGAACTGGCTGCGTCGGTGGTAAATTTGTGCAGCCGCTGAAGCCCAGCAGAGACGCTTGGTGCCTTGGGCCCATGCACAGGTCCACTGGGCCATTGGCAACAAGCCGGCGAGCAAGTTTGGTTGGGCGATCGGAGTGACCATCGAGCCAATCGGAGGGCGGCCTTTGCCCGAGGTCAATTCCCAAAGCCCAACGCTTGTGTCCGCGGGTCCATGCCCACACCCGCAGGCTGAACCGGCTCTAGTTGATGCGCACCGGCACTAGCTCGATGCCGGGCCCGATCCCCAAGTTGCGCGAATACTTCTTGTCTTGGGCGGTGTTCCAGTGCTCGTGCACGCCCAAGCTGGGCAAACGCCGGGTAGGGGTTGGATGGTCCGGATCGTAAAAGGTGCCTGAAGGTGGGTTGGGCGCCAAGGCCGCCTCGTGCAGGTAATCGTCAACGCCCACCCGACGTGGGAAGTCCTCATACTCTGCCCAGAGGAAATCGAACCCGACCGAATCGATAGCTACCGGGTCTTGGGATGCCAACAGGCTCTTGGGCCAGTCGCCATGAAAGGGCGCGCACTTCATCTTGCGCGGAGCCGGGTCGGTGGGGTGTATGCCGCAGAACAGCGCGTCGATCAGGTACAGCACAGTCTTGCCGCCCAAGTGGCTGTGGCCCATCAGGTCCACCTGCTCACGATACAGCCCCACCTGCTGGGCAAACGAATTGCGGTGCATGTCATAGTAGCCTTCCTGCACCGGCCAGCGGATCAGCGAGCCGAAATGATTCTTGCCGCACAGCGTGACGCCGGTGGCACGGTGGGCCTTCAGATTGGCGAAGTTGACCACATACTGCGCCTCGGCAAAGCAGGCGGGCAAATAATCGGTAGCTTTGCCTTCGGGCCGACAACTCCAATACAACGGCACCTTGGACGGCTGGACTTTGATGCGGCCGAACTTGCCTGAGTGATCCTCGATGCGCAGCCCGGGCAGCGCGTTGGTCAAGATGGCGCAGTAGTCATTGACCACTACCGCCAGGCTGTCACAGATGGTGATATCAGCCGGGCGCACGCCTACGTGAGTCAGTTGCCGCACCAAAGCGATGATCAGTTGCGGGGCAGTGTTCATGTAGTCGTGTCGCCGAATGAACGTGCAGGTGTCTAGATTCACGTTGCCCTCCCGCCAGATCATGCCTACCCAGTTGGGCTTGATGACGATCTTTTCACCGGATTGGTAGCCGACCGCCCCTTTGCCGCGGCTCTGGTTCAGATGCCGGAACAACCGGTCCCAAGCCGCCGCAACGGTCGGTTGACCCGTCAGCTCGCACACCGCCCGGGCCATCATGCTGTCCAGCCGCTGTTGGTTGAGGCGGTTGCCCTCCCACCAGTGCCCGTCACCGGGCCCGTTCCAGTCGAGCACTTGCGGATCGTGCACCCAGACCACCCGGCCTGGGTGAATGCCCCGGGCTTGGCCAATGGGCTTTAGAGGCGCTTGAGCCGCAGCGGGGCCAGACTCACCCGCCCACAGGTTCTGGCTGGCCAGCATCCACAACGAGCAAATCACAATTCCAGATAGTTTGGTGTTCATGTGTCATCGAGTTTCACAGGGCGGCGCCCACGTCAACTGGCTTTGACGCTATGCGCAGGCTAGGTCATCAGCCAGACTGGTCAAGCCGCTTCGGCCGCCGCCCTTCCAGCCGGCAGGCCGACGTAGCCGCCGGCGTCAGCCGGCGGGGGATGGGGCGGGTTCCCTGGAGCCGGCGCCTTACGGCGGCGGCTACGGAATTGGCCTGGCAACCTTGGAGCCGCGGGCGTTAATCGGCTGAAGGCAGGGAAGTCGGATGCGCCCGTTTCTGGGGAAACTTTTTGGGTTGCTTTCTGGCGTGCGGCAGGCTACTGGGTGGGTGGTCAACACAAGCAGACAAAGAACACGGACGAACTGTATGGCACAACCAATCTATCATCCCAGCATCGAAGGGGCGCAGCACGGCGCCAAGTCCCTGACCGAGTTTTTGGCCTGGGCCAAGAAATGCGGCGCGGTAGGTGCGCAGCCATCCAATTACTTGCTCCAAAACAACAAAGGCGGCTTCAAGTCCGCCAAAGAGATCAAGGACGCCTTTGCCAAAGCGAAGTTGAGGCTTGACGGCATCTCAGCCCATTGCCCGTTTTGGGTGCACACGACCGCTTGGACCGGCAGTCCCACCATCCGGCCTTTTATTCCGGAGGAGGTGGCCAAGAAGTCACCTGAGGAAATCGAGCGCTGGGCCGAGGACTACATCTTTGCCCTGTTCGATCTGGCAGCCGAGCTGAACGTGAAGATCATCCCCATGTTTTGGGGTGTGGCATTTGGATGGGAGCTGGCCACGGGGTATCCTTGGGGCTTTTGGAAAGGGCCGGGCTACGACTTGTTGCAGGAAGGCTGTGAGCGGTTCGTGAAGAAAACCGCCAAAATCCGCGAGCGGGCTAATAAGCTGGGCATTTACTTGGCCCATGAAATCCATCCCGGCACCGCCGCCATGTGCGCCGACGACTTCCTGTTATTGGTCAAGATATGTGACGGGGACAAGTGCCTGGCGGTCAATGCCGACCCGTCTCATTGCTGGGAAGGCGAGGATTGGGAAACCCGATTCCGCAAAGTGGCCGACCGGGTCTATTCCTGCCACGTCAAGAACTTCGTCATTCGGCCCACGGTGCCGCTGCGTAAGATGGAGCCCAACTGGCCTGGTCGGGCGATGCAGTTTGTCGATATCCCCACCGGCGACCTGAACATGACGCGCTATGTGGAGATGCTGATCGATATTGGTTATCCCAAGCGCTATTGCCAGGTCATGGGCACCAAGACGGCGCCGCTGATTGTCGAGGCCGAAAGCGCTTATCGCGACCTAGACGCCACCAGCGCCAACGGCATTGCTTACGTGCGGGATCACCTGTGTTTCCCGCTGGCTGCGGGGTCCTTCGAGGAAGGCATGGGGGCCTAACCCAGGCTCAACTTCTGCCACAGCTCCAGTGCCGGAACGGGAGTGCGGGGCCCGTTCCGGCTTTTGATATTTGGGCCCGGGTTCCTTTTTGGCCCCGAGGCTGCTGGTGCGCGGTGACGGTGCGGCCCTCCAACGCCAAGCGCACCACCACGCCGCTTCGATGCTGGCCTTGCCGGGCGCAGGCCGTATGCTATGTTGAGCCAGCTACGTGAGCGACATTTGGTGGCAATGACCAGCATGCAAACCTGGATTAGCGTTTACCTCAGGGCTCAAAAGGCCGCGTTGGACTCGATCCCCGTGGAAACGGTAGCCCAGTTGATCGAGCTATTACAGCGGGCCTTGCGCGAAGATCGGCAGATTTTCCTGTTCGGCAACGGCGGCAGCGCGGCCAACTGTTCGCACTTTGCCACCGACCTGGGCAAAGGCGCTTCCGACAAACTGGGCCGCAGGTTCCGTGTGCTGTCGCTCAACGACAATGTCAGTTGGATGACCGCACTGGGCAACGATTACTGTTACGAGGACATCTTCGTGCGGCAACTGATGAACTATGCGCGGCCGGGCGACATTGCCATTGCCCTAAGCGTCAGCGGCAACTCGCCCAACGTAGTCCGGGCGCTGGAGTGGGCCAAAGCCAACGGCTTGCACACGGTGGCGTTGGTCGGCGGTAAACGGGGCCGGCTAGCTCAGATCGCCCACCAGGTTATTGCCATCCAGGATACTCATTACGGCCGGGTTGAAGATGCTCAGATGGGCATCTGCCACATGCTCTGTTACGCGTTTATGGAGAACCCAGCTTGGGGCCAAGCCTGAGGCTGGCAGAGCCGACCGGACTTGTTGGAAGTTGTTCTGCTGGCGTTGCTTGGGCCAGCGCCAAGCCAACGGCATTGACTGCTGGACGCTGACGGTATTCCATCTCGGCGGCTAGCCTTGGGGCCAGTCCGGCATTGCTGAGCGCGGGCCGGTTTGCTAGGGTGCGTGCCATGCGGATTTTGTCGGGCATACAGCCTTCCGGTGCGCTGCACATCGGTAACTATTTCGGCATGATGCGGCCGGCCCTGGAGCTGCAAGACAAAGGCGAGGCGTTCTACTTCATCGCCGACCTGCATTCGATGACGTCGCTGTTCGACGCTGAGGAACGGCGGCGCAACACATTGGACGTGGCTTTAGACTTTCTGGCGTGCGGGTTGGACCCGGCCCGGACGGTCTTCTTCAAGCAATCGGACGTGCCGGAAGTGCCGGAGCTGATGTGGATCCTGTCCACTGTCACGCCCATGGGGCTGTTGGAGCGGTGCCACTCCTACAAAGATAAAAAGGCCAAGCTAGCCCAAGACGACCTGGAGCGGGTCAACCACGGACTGTTTGCCTACCCGGTGCTGATGGCGGCAGACATTTTGATTTACGACTCGAATCTGGTGCCGGTAGGCAAGGACCAGAAGCAACATATCGAGGTAACCCGCGACCTGGCCCAGAAATTCAATCATCTTTACGGCGAGACATTTGTGCTGCCTGAGCCGTTGATCCGCGAGGAGGTGGCGGTGGTGCCCGGCATCGACGGCCAAAAGATGAGCAAAAGCCTGGGCAATACCATCGAGATCTTCGGCGAAGAAAAAGCCATGGCCCGCAAAATCATGAGCATCGTCACCGACAGCCGCTCGCCGGCTGAGCCCAAGCCGGATGCCGAAAAGAACACCGCCCTGATTTTATTGAAGTTGGTTGCTCCGCCTGAAGTGGCACGCGACTACGAAGAGCGCCTGCGCGCCGGTGGTTTGGGCTATCGCGAGCTCAAGCAGGCCCTCTTCGAGCATTACTGGAACTACTTTGCCCCAGCTCGGGCCCGGCGTGCTGAGCTGGCCAAAAACCTAGACTACGTGCAGCAAGTGCTGCGTGAAGGGGCCGAAAAAGCTCGGGCTCAAGCCAGCAAAGTCTTGCTCCGCGCCAAGCAGGCCTGCGGCTTGATTTGAGGCCCGGTCGCAAGCTTGGCCTGGGCGGGCCCGTGGCACGTGGACTCAGCCACGCTTACTCTCCGCGGGTTGACTGCCCGCTGGTTCCGTGTCTGGCCCGGTGCTATCAGGCGAAGGTGGCGGAGCGAACGGGTTTGAGGAGGTCCGAGGCTTTGGTGGACCTTGGGGCAGTAAGGGCAGGGCGGTCAGGATGTAAATCCAACCCAGCAGGATGTGAAAGGCCACTATCAAACCGAGTCGGAGCCAGTCCACCACACCCAGGCCGTAAAGGATTAGACCCGCTACCAGCAGCAAGGCCCCAGGCACCAAGGCTGCGCTGGCGAGTTTCCAGCCCGCCCCCAACGTTAAGGCCCGTCGGAGCCGCCGCGGCACCAGCCTCAAGACCACCGCATAGACTGTAGCCACGATGTTCCAGAGCACCAGCCCGCCCAGCCCAATCGCCGCACCGCTACCGCCCAACAGCACCGGGCGCCAAGCGCCCCACCAGGGCAGCAGTTCAGGCCGGTTAAACTGGATCACGTAGCCAGCCGGATACACCAACTTCAGGCAGCCTACCAACGTGCAGAGCTCAATGCCCTCAGTGCGGAACACGACCACTAAATCAGCCTGAGACACCTGTGCCGGCTCCTGGCCCAAGGCCACAGTCAAGGCCAAATACTGATTGGCTGCCAACAGACCCGGCGGCGGGCCGTTGATGCATAACCGCTGGCCTCGGATTTCGCCGCGCTCGGGCAACTGACCGATCGCCTGGCCGATCACCGGGCACCAAGCCCGCGCCAAAAACCACACCACTGCGCCCCCGGCTAGCAACGCCATTAACAGTTGCAGCAGCAAGGCCCAACCCAACGGCCCAAAGGCACAGGCAGCCACCCCACCCGGGGTCAACGGTTGGAGGCGGACACGCTCGAGCATGGCTGCAAACGCAATGGCCTACCCCCCAACCTCAAGGCCCAGCCCGCACAGGCCGCAGCTAGACTTAAACCTCAGGGCTCGAGTCGGAGGCTGCACGACCAGGGTCGGAGGATGGAGGCGGTTGGGCCTTGGACGGCTCCGGAGACGAAGCCGATCCCGGGCCGGGCGCCTGCTCGGTGGGTTGGTCGGCGCGAGGCTGCGCAGACTGAGGTTGGGGCGGTGGCACCACCACAACATGCACCGGATAGCGCACCTTCATCACCTCCTCCACCAGCACTTCAACCCAATACGGACCGGGTTGGGTAAACTGCACGTTGCGCAACACGGTCACGGTGGTGGCATTGACGGTCGGATTGGGCAGGGTGAACCGGGTTTCGACCTTGTGCAGCACCGTAGCTTGGTCCGGCGCCAGCAGGCGTACCTGCTCGATGAACTGGCCCAGGCCAGCGGTCCAGCGGTTGAACACGTGCAACACAAAGGCAGTGATCGGCAACTGCGGCACCCGCACCGCGTCCAGCACGCCGATCAAGAAGAAATTGCCGTTGGCTTCAAGTCGGACATCTTGACACAACAGCGAACATTGGAGGTCAGGTAAAATGCGTGCAGCTTGCATGGATAGTCGGTCTAGGCGATCGGTCTCATTCAGGGTGATTGTCCACAGCTCAGGGTGAGGTTAGGCCACAGCAAGTTCTGCGGCTTGGACAGTGTTGCGCATGAGCATGGCGATAGTCATGGGCCCGACCCCGCCCGGGTTGGGAGTGATCTTCCCAGCCACCGGCTGCACCTCGGCAAAGTCCACATCCCCTACCAACCGCCAGCCCGACTTGGCCTGGGGGTCCGGTATCCGGTTAACCCCCACGTCAATCACCACCGCCCCAGGCCGCACCATGTTGGCCTTGACAAATCGGGCCACTCCCATGGCCGCTACCAAAATGTCAGCCCGGCGACAATGCGCTGCCACGTCGCGCGTGCGCGAGTGGCAGAGTGTGACGGTGGCGTTGGCTCGTGGGCTTTTCTGGCAAAGCATCGCGGCCAACGGTTTGCCCACAATATCCCCTCGGCCCAAGATCACTACTTCAGCTCCCTCCGTGCGCACCCCGCTGCGCACCAGCAGTTCCACGATGCCCGCGGGCGTGCACGGGGCAAACCCAGTCGGGTCACCCAGCAGCAGTTTGCCGACATTGATCGGATGGAACCCATCCACGTCCTTGTGCGGGGCCACCGCGGCGTAAATGCGCGCCGGGCGGATATGCGGCGGCAGGGGGGCTTGGACCAAGATCCCATGGACTTGCGGGTCGGCGTTGAGCCGGTCCAGCAGCGCCAATAGCTCCGCTTCAGTGGTGCTTTCCGGCAGCACGTGGGTTTGCGAAGACAGGCCCAGCCGTGCGCTGGTCTTTTCTTTCATGCCCACATAAACCACTGAAGCTGGGTCGTCGCCCACTCGCACAAAAGCTAGCCCGGGCTGCACACCACGGGCTTTGAGAGCGGCAATCCGCTGAACGGTCTCAGCGTGGATTTGCTCGGCGATTGCCCGGCCGTTGATCAAGTTGTCAGCCGCCGTCATTGCACGGTGCGGACCGACTCGACGTTAATGACGGGAGTATTGGGCCAACGCTCGTCCAGCACTTCTTCGCCAGTGACGATGATGCGTTTGCCAAAGAAGTCCCGCAGCACAATGTTGGTGCTGGGCGAGTAGAGGTAATTGAGCGTCTTACGGTTGTCCAAGCTTTCCAGTTTGTAGTGGCTGGGGGCTTGGATACTGACGGTGCTCCGCACGTAACCTTCGCGGGTGACTTTCCGCACAGGGACGGGCTTCTCCTCCCCTTCCGGCTCGGGCACGACCACAGCCGGTGGGGGAGCAGGCGCCTGTTTGGCCTCGGCCACGGGCGGAGCCGTCGCGGGCGCGGCCGCAGGTGCGGCGGCTGGAGCCGGCGCAGGCGGCACATTCGTTGCCGCAGCAGTCGCCGTGTTGGTTGCCGCAGCAGCCGGGACGTTGGTTGCCGCAGCCGCCGGCGGCTGGGGCGTTGGAGGAATCGGCTCAGCTACGATGGCAGGTTGAGTGGGTACCACCGGCGCAGGCGCGGCGGGCGTAGTCGGTGGTTGAGTTGCAGCAGCAGGCGTGACGGGCTGCAGGGCGGGCGGCGCGGGCCGAGCTGATTCAGCAGGGGCCGACGGTGCAGCAGCCACTTCAACGCTCAGAGGTGCATTGGTCAACAGATGCGCCGCCACAAACGCATAAGCGCCTTCAGGCGGCTCGATCTTGATCCAATCGCCTTGGCGTTCGACTTCTTTGATGGCAGTGCCTTTGGGGATCCGCCCCAGAATGCTGTAGTTTTCCCCAGGCCCGCTGCGCAGATTCAGTTGGGTGGCCTTGACGGTGTGGGTGTCTGGGTCGATGTAGAGGCTGTGTACCCACACAAAGCTGCCCTCAGGCAAGGCAATCTTGGCCCAGCGTGCCGGCTCGTCTTCCTTGGGTTTGGCCAAGACGATCTCTTCCAGCACCGTGACTGCTTGGCCCCGAGCCAGGCGGGTGACCACCTCGCTGTTGATAGCTGGCTGGCCCCGTACGTTGACTGCGCCGCTGACGTTCTGTTTGACAAAAGCCGGACCCGGCTTCAGTCCAGAGGCTGCCGTGGGGACCTGGGCGGGCTGGTCTGCAGCCCAGCCCAGCACTGCCGCTGCCAACAAGCTCATGCAGGCCACCAGCGCCCCCGTTGCACACCGCCAACCAATCTTTGTCATACCTGCGCTAGTAGAAGTTCAATCCGCAGTTCTGTCAACGTCGGCCATGGCCCGACAATCCGTGTAGGTCCCCATGGCACCGTCCCGGCTCGACGATCCTGGGGCCCCTGCCCGCGCCGCCCTCAGCACCGACTCCGGTCCACTCCAGCGCACTGGCCACTCACCCCGGCGCACCGAACCCTATCTGACGGCAACCGGCCCATGGCCAGGTCGAATCAGGGTTTGGTCTTGGGCAACCCCAACACCCGATCCCCAGGTTTCCACTGGCCTCGACTTTTGAGTAGCTGGATGCGCTCGAAGCGCTTCAACACGTTGCGCTTGGCGCCTGAGGTCTTGGCACCACGCAAGCTAGGATGTTGCGACATAGCTCATCGAATCTCGGAATCGTCCAATCTAACCGTCGGCCCTCACGGTAGGGCCGGGGGCATTGCATAGCACAGTCAGGCTCAAAGGGCCAGCACAGATTTGCCGGGCGCAAGCCTGCCTCTTGCCGGAGATTGCACGGGGCTATCCAGGCCGGTTCAGCTCACTTGGCGCTTGGCTAGATTTGATGCGCCGTGGCCTGACCCAACCCCAGAAATAGCCCCTCTGCAAGGTGCGTGTTTAGCGCTTCAAAGTGTGTAAGAAGCTCGAGCCCATCCGCTTTCCGCTCACCCTGTGGCCCTGACCGAAAGGCTGCACAACCAGCGCCGCCCGATCGGACCGGAGCAACTGGACCAGAGCCGTAGCGTGGCGGCTGCTGGCGCGGGCGGCAGCGGCAGGCCACTCGCCATCTACCTGGCTCAACATCCGAATTCGCGCACCCCCACAGGCCAGCTCAAGCACATCGCAACGCGCGATTGCCTCAACCGACTGCAGACGCAAGGGCTGCTTGGACTGCCCCCACACCGAGGCACCCGCCGCAACACCATATCTCTC
>Ga0207433_10002583_pt1 | contig 36714 bp, 27 predicted proteins | sample YelNatPaOPGAMG01_FD_187559 | JGI IMG/M metagenome (GOLD analysis project Ga0207433, IMG submission 187559) | Hot spring thermophilic microbial communities from Obsidian Pool, Yellowstone National Park, USA - OP-RAMG-01 (SPAdes) (version 3) | ecosystem: Environmental > Aquatic > Thermal springs...
AGAATACAATGTTTTTACCAGTTCACCTGATAATGTATATATTTTTATTGTTGTTTTATCAGGAATAATTCCGTTCCCGAAGAAAGTTAACAGTCCTTTATCAGGATTATACGGGTTCGGTTTGACTAATATACAGGTTGCTGTCATAATAACATCAACTGTTGCTGTGCCACCATTCGAATCAATATTTATTTTACCACTATATTGCCCTTCTTTCTGATTAAGGACACTGTTATCTACTGTAACTTTAATAGTTACATTATTACCAGTGAAACTTGTTGGGTCTAATTTTATCCATTCGTGGTCAGATGTTAGTGTTCCGTATAATGTATCAGCACCAATATTTTTTATAGTTAATTCCATTGTTTTAGAATCCCCATATTCAATTTTACCGAAATCGAGTACTGTTGGTATAACAGATATATAAGGTTTGGTTCTTACATCAACCCAAGTATCTGTTCCAAATGCAGTTATTGTATAAATAAGCGCTTCAATAGCATAACAATCACCGATACCATACATAGAATTTTCTATCTGGTATGTAACTAATGTATCTTTTGTTACACCAGCAACCCAGCGTTCAATAGGAAATATCATCCCAATTATTTCTGGACAAAGTCCCACAGATTCGAGTCCTGTCCATGTTGACCCATACTGTGATTTCGTTATCCACCATAATGGGAACCGTGATTTACCTTCATTATGTCTATTCAATACAGTTGTTTTAAGGTTCGGGTCAGCATTTTTTAAATATCTACCTATTTCCGGAGTAACATTCAAGAACATCCATCCGGAATAGACACCGCCTTGTAATCGTGAATCCTGATAATGGTATGGATAATAATTTACACGTGTCTGGTCCTCAACATAAGTAAAACTTGTTCCCTGAACAAAATAATTTATAGCATTTGCGACTGCTGTATCCATCATTGCTGTATCATTTTCATGGAATGCCATTCTTGCTATAGCGATATGTGCACACATTGTTCCATAAAGTTTTCCTTCACCACTGTTATTATTATAATAATCTTTTATAGCAGACCAGTTCTTACTTACTACTGACCAATCACCACTGTTATATGCATACAACCATAGTCCGTATAATGTAGATATTCGTGGACGATATTGTCCATTAAGATACCACCACCAATCCCATTGCCAGACACCTGTTGTAACCCATACTCCTGAATCAGAATCCCACATTCTTGTTGAGTTCATTGGTATCATTGAATAATATTCTCTGCGTGCTCCGACATTAGGTGCCATAAATTTGTTTTGTGCCCAAGGTGTATATGCCGGATTAGATAATTCATTATTAACATAGTTTCTTACTTGCTGTTTTTGTGTCTCTGTTAAGTATGGATATGCCATAGCAAGAGTTGTAATAATCCTGCCTGGTTCTTGATACAAGAAATATCCTTCTATTTTATAATCCGCACCACTTATCCGTAACGGAGCAAGGTGTCCTGCCTGCAATATCTTATCAATTTCTGTTCTCAAAGTATCAATAAGTTCCTGCGATTCTGGTGAAAGGTTAACACACTCATATGTTTCCCAGATATAATTGTTATAAGTTTGTGACTCAACAGTTGTTAAAATGAAAGTTAGTAAAATAACAGTTAAAAATATTTTTTTTATCATTTTATTTGCATCCTCCTATTACTTTTTTGTTAAAATGTGTAGTTAACCTGACTCTAATTTTACTGATGATGTTCAATTGCTGCTACACCGAATGTCTCAGTAATATATATTACATTCCCTGAAACAGCGGGTGAAACTCTACCTGCCCATGACCTTGTTGAGACCGATGGTAAACGCTGTCCCTGTTCACGGGTATCACCACAATATATAAAATCAGCTGGGAACCCCCCACCATCTTCCCATGAATAATGTGCTGTAACAAGTGTTGCTGAACTTGTCTGTAAATCAATACATACTGTTCCACGGAAATTCTGTCGTAAATATAGAATATTACCACCAACACACAGCCCGTATAAGTTATCCGTTTCCCAAGTATAAGTTTCATTATCAGCGAGTCGTCCATTATCAATTACAATCCTGCGTCCTGTTGTAAGGTCAATAGCACTGATATCAATAGTATAATTTGTTCCGAATGCTGCTGATTTAGCGAATTTAGTATACCTCGTTTTATAATAAGACAATACTCTGCCCTGGTTATCAATAACAGGTGGTTCAGGTGGTGTCCCGCATCCTTCATACGGAACAGCAAATGGGGTATTAAACGGTTCACTGAAATCTGTTTTGTTCAATACAGTAAAACATTTCCAGTCAACAGACGCATCTGTGTATCCGCCCTGTCCTGAAAGCCATTGTAACCATCGATTTTGTTCGTCATCAATATTTGTTGCTGAGTTCATAACTTCTTCACCTACATACTCACTACCGACACAAGGTATAGGTGCTGTCCGAATAAACACATAACTTGAAAATACAACTGGCCATTCTAAATAAAATGATTGTCCTTGCACTTTAACACTTTTACGGATATTGCCATCACTTATATTTAATGCATAAAAATACATATTTTCTGCACCAACATATACTGAAGTTTCATCCATAGCAAGTCCGCCACCAACCTGTGCTCCTAAATCAGGTGATATCCATATTATTGTTCCATTTGTTATATTTACACAATAAACACGTCTATTAGAATTACCAACACATACAACTTGTCCGTTTGTAACAGGTGCTGATGTGATTGCACCTTTTGTTGATACTTCCCATAATTGTGTTCCTGTTGTAGCGTTATATCCTCGTATTTTACCTGTAACTGAACATACAACAACAACATTGTTTGCATACGCACAACTTGCTACTGTTCCGCCAGGATTATCTGATTGCCATAATGTTGAACCATCATCAGCATTAATTGCATATACTTTACCATCCATATCAGCAACAAATACCTTATTATTTGCTACAATTGGTTGGACACCTGAAGCGAAAGTGCAAGGAACAGAAGTTGGTAATGTTGCTTTATTAGCAAGTATTTCACCTGGAAATAAATCCGGTCCTGTCCAGGAAGAGTTACTTAAATGATTTCTTATTGTTACAGTAGGTCCGAACCATACCCAACGCATTCTGAATGGAGGTGTAACACTATCAGTTGTTCTGCCTGTCCGCTGTGCATCAAACTGTAATTGTGTCCAATCAGCAGTAAATCCGACAATAAATATGCAGGTTGATATAATAAGTTCCAATACAGCGAATATAATCTTTTTAGTAAATCTGTTCATATTGATTTTCCCCTCCATTTTTTCTTTTGAAGAAAAATACATTCTCAATATAGAACCCTCTATTATATTGTAATAAAATAATTAACGTTTTTCAATACCAGTAAAAAAGAAAAAAGGTGGTTTATCTTGCTTATAAATTAGAACAGATATCCGATAAAGAAATGGTATCCGATTTGTCTATTAACAGGAGAATATGCCCACGAGAAATTCATACTCAAGGTATAACTCTGTAAAACGAATGTGTTAAACCTGAAACTTATCCCGAAACAGTATAGTAAATTATTCAGTTCAGGTTTATTACTTGTTCCTTTAAGTCCGTCATAAATATAGTCATTAGAATACTCTGTTAAAAGAAAATTTTTTTTACTTTCATCAATCCAGACCAATCCTGTATCGAGAAAGAGTATCCCGTAAAACGATTTAAAGAAGAAATCTGGGAAAAAATACCACATATAATAATTTAAATCTTTTGAGATAGGAAATCTCCATTCAAAATTGGTTAATATAATATCAGTTCCATATCTATTCTGTATATTTGTGCCACTCATTCTGACTCGGTCATATCCAATTGCATCAAATATACCTCTATCTTTACCAATACTTTTTCCGAATATTATTCTTGATGCAATTGTTTGTTCATTTTTTAATGGTATAAAATTATGAATATGAAAAATAATATTTTGATAGATAACATCTGTTCCGAAACTATTTATAGCAAACTGGCTGAAGATACCTAATCTCGACCCGGATGTTGTTTCGAGATATTTACCGGTAGTTGTATCTCTGATAAAATTTGCTAATACAAAATCTTCTTTCTTGTTAATATCAACAGCCAAACTCCTGACATTAAGGAAATCTGTTATTCCGATAAACCCCATTTCTTCTTTACTCTCCAGTGCCAGTTCTATTCTATTGTATCTACTCAGTGGATATATGCATCCGATTAGATTTATACGTTCCGGGACATAGAATCCTGTTCCTTCATATTTATTTCTTTTTGATGCTGCTATAAAAAGGTCAGGACGTAATCCTTTATATATGTATGCAAACACATAATCCAGAGTTTCATATTTTATTAACCTGTTCTGTATATATTCTGCTCCAAGATATACAGTATGATTCCCTGTTAAATCAGATAATTGCCAGTACATCATTATATCAGTCCCTTCCAAGGATGACCAATACAGGAACGGGAAAAACAGGTCCGTTGAAAAATTCAATCTGTAAGGTCTCGTTTCAGATATAAATTTATTTTTTTCTGATTCGGTAACAGATTTCTTATTTTCAGGTTTATTATTCACTGGATTACTATGTTCTGTCCCAGTTGTTTCTTTCGTTTCATAATTTTCCGGTTCAGTACTTTTTTTGATATCATATTCATTTATAAAATTATCCTGTTCACCAATATATATGTGCTTTTCACCGTTACGGAAAGAAGCAAACGCTATTTTTTTACCGTCATTAGAAAATGTTGGATTAAAACAACCACAAATTGATTTTGTGAGCCGTTTTACAGAATTTGTTCCAATATCAACAGTAAACAAGTCAGCACCTAACACAAAAATAACAGTTTTGTTATCAGGAGAAAGAGATGGCTGAAATTTACCGCCCGGTATATCAAGTAGTTTTGTAGCAGAACTTTTATCAATATCATAATACATCAAATCTCTTTTAAACACCATAGGTTCCGTGTCACTCTCAGTTTCTTGTGAATATACTAAAAATTTATTATCACTTGATACCGCTATTCCTGAGATAAAATTGGATGCTTCAATAAGTTTAACAGGATTTTTACCATCTATATCAATAGAATATATATAAACAATACAATCATCCATACCAGAAAAAAATATTTTTTTCCCGTCAGGTGATACTGTAGCCGAGAAAATTATTTCCAGTGGTGTTTTTATTCTTTTCAGTTTATTTATACTCAAATCATAAATATATAAATAATCCTTTTTTGATTTTTCTCCTACAAATACAATATATCTTCCATCAGAAGTAACTGATAATCCGCCACCACTGTTTATAGTTTCTATTTCATCAAAATTATTTTCGTTAACAAGACTTATTGTATTCCCGCTATTTATCTCCTGCATAATTAATTCATAGAAACCTCTCTTGTCTGTTATGTATACTATTTTAGTATCATCAGGTAAAAACCTCGGATTTGAATTAAATACATTATATATTTCACTTTTTGTTATCTTCTTACCATATTTTTCTGGTTCATCAAGGGTTTCATTGCTACTTATAGAAAGAGTATAGTGTTCTTTGATTGATTCCTGGAATTTTCTATCCAGTGTAAACGGGTCAATCCCTATTGTATCTTTTAATACACTCGTTGCATCAAATCTGTTCTTATATAATCGTAATATTTCCATAACTTTATCCCAGCCATATTCATCAACAAGATAAGCAATTAAAGCGCCACTCTCATTGTATGCAAGTTCAACCTGGTGCGGTTTGAGATGATTAAAATTATGGAGGTGAGTAATAGAGATTAAATCGTTTTTACTCTGTGTTCCTGTATCTGATGATTTAATAACAGTATCTCGTAGTAATACATCCTGTTCTGTTGTATCAAAATTTGATTCACTGTATACTGCTAATCCTTCAAGTAGCCAGTGCGGATAAATAATAGATTTCATTAAACTTGGTGTTTTCCACCAACCAGCAAATAAAATTGCGAACTGGCACACATGAGTAAATTCGTGTCGGACAACACTATTAAAATATGATTTTGAGCCAAGATAAGGGATAGTGAACCTGCTTTTGAATGCTTCTGTAACACCACCTGTTGCCTCTCCTACATAAACGACATTATTCTGTTCAAAATCGTTATGACCAATATAGAGGAAGAAAGGTATTTTCTGTTTTATTTCTACACCCATTTTTTTAGTTATATCATCGTATGCGTTTTCAAGTGAATCTATAACGAAAGACAGAATATTTTTACATTCATCATAATAATAAATATCAAAATGTTTAGTTGAACAGATATTATATTTGAAATTTTTTACTCGGACATTATTTTTACCGAATCCGTATACAAAATAGAAATTCATAAAAAGTATTAATAATACTGAGACACTTAATCTAAATTTATTCATTTCTTTCCATAGGAATCCAGATTTGCTATTATTGTAGTATATAATTATTTTTTTTTCAATTCTGTAAATATTGCCCTCAAGAATGTGCTTGAAAAATCAGATTTTTTATTGTAGAATATAAATTAGACATAAAATTAATGAGGGGAAAATATGTCTAATAAAGAAAAAAGAGAAGAACATAGATCCATGATAAATAATATTGAAGAGCAAGTGCAGGAAGAAGATGAAATTGAGTTGATTATTAGAAATGAGATAAATAAACTTACAAAATATGTATTTGATGAACTCAAAAAAATGTCATTATTGTTTGATAACTTAATTAACTCAAAATCGTTTATTAGAAAATCAGATATAGATGCATTAAAAAAAGAGATTTCTGAATTTGAGAAAGTAATGATAGGTAATTTGAATTATGATGAGACACGTAAAAATATTTTGAGAGAGGCAATAGAAGATATTTATAACAAACTTGAGGGAGCAGAAGAACTTCTTAATAAACAGCAATCATTGTTGTTGAAAGAAAAAGAAGAATTGACTCAGCGTCTATCTGAATTAAAGAAAAAAAATGATGAACGAGTAAGAACCTATGATGGTGAAATAGCACATCTTACTGTTATATTATCTAATCTGAAGAAAGAACTTGAAAAAATTGATATTGAGTCATTAAAAGAAGAACTAACAGAACTTGATTATCGTAGAAATGATTTGTATTCAATTCTTGAACGAGAATTGAATTTTAATAACGAACAGATTGAATTAAAGAATAAAACATATTCAGAACTGAAAGGACAGTCATTATTAAAGTTGCAGATGCTCGAATCACAGAAAGTAATTGAGATAGATGAATTATTACAGAAGAATATTAGTTTAAAGAAAGAATTAGAATCTTTGAAATATAGTATTGAAAATGAAATATCACGGGGTAATAATATAAGATTGAATAGAGAAAATGAGATAAAATTACTTAAAGAGGAAATAGAGAAAGTTAAATCAGAAAATAGCGAATCCAGTAGTTTACTTGCTACCAAAGAACAGTTGACTAATGAGATAAAAGAATTAGAAGAAAAAATTAAGTTTAACAGATTAGATTTGTTCCAGAAACTTAAAGCGAAAAATGAAGAAATTGAAAAATTAAAAAAAATGATAGCAGAGAAAGAAAAAATAGCCGAATCAGAAATAAAAGAGAAAAAAAATGAACTTATTAACGAGAATTTAAAATTGGAAAAATCTGTTAATCACTTAAAGGAACATTTGGGTAAATTGACAGAGTCATCAAAAGAAATGGAAAATAGGTATAATGAAACAATAAGAAAATTAAAAGAGAAACTTGAGATAATGAAAACAGAAACGATGAAACAGGTTACAAAAAGGAAGAATATAGAAAAGACAATAGAAGATAAATTACTGGAAAGAATTCTAAGTTTGAAAGCCACTCTGAAAGAACAATTATTGGATATGCAGAAAAGAATACAACAGAAAGACAATAAAATACAGGAACTTAAGTCAATACTTATTTCCGAGAACAGTAAGTTAGCAGATAATCATACTGAAGATACATCTCAACAGTTGCCTCAGGATGAGGTTAGTGAACAACAACAATTTTTTTATATCTTGAATAAATCCATTACAAATATTGAACAGGAAATAGGAGAATATAGAAACAGTATTGAAAAACTTATTGAAAATGAGAAAAATATTGAAAAAGCAATAACAGAAACAGAGGAAAAATTAAATTTGGTATCACGAAAATTTGACTAATATAAAAAATTTTTATAAAATTATAACGATAAATTTGTTTAATAGGAGGTGTTGGTTTTAATGAACTCATTTAAGACATTCTTGTTAATGCTTGCATTAACTTTACTTTTTGTGTTTGTAGGTCAGATGATAGGTGGAACACAAGGGATGATAACAGCATTCATATTTGCTGCATTAACCAATTTTTTTGCTTATTGGTTTTCTGATAAAATTGTTTTACTTATGTATGGTGCAAAAGAAGTTAAAGAATCAGAATTACCCGAAATTTATACAATAGTAAGAAATCTTACACAGAAATCAGGTCTACCTATGCCAAAAATATATATCATTAATACTCCGTCACCAAATGCGTTCGCTACAGGACGAAATCCAACAAAAGCTGCTGTTGCTGTAACAAAAGGTATACTTGATTTATTAGATGAAAAAGAATTAGAAGGTGTAATTGCACATGAATTATCACATATTAAAAACCGCGATACATTGATATCTGTTATTGCTGCAACAATAGCAGGAGCAATTTATATGTTAGCAAGAATAGCACAGTATGCATTAATGTTTGGTGGTATGGGTAGTGACAGGGATAGAGATAGTAGAAATAGTTTAGGTGGTATCGGAATGCTATTGGTTCTGATAGTAGCGCCAATTGCTGCGATGATTATTCAATTAGCAATATCGAGGTCAAGAGAGTATATTGCTGATGAAACAGCAAGTCGTATGACAGGAAAACCTATGGAATTGGCAAATGCGCTACGAAAACTTAGTCAAACAGTAAAACGTATTCCATTTGAAACCAATCCTGCGACATCACACCTATTTATAGTTAATCCTTTGAAAGGTGAAACAATATTAACACTATTTTCGACACATCCACCTATAACTGAACGAATAAAAAGATTAGAATATCTTGCAACACAGATATCTGGTTATAATATTCCTGAGATAATTTATTAGTTATGAATTTTGGTTTAATTTGAATTTTTGACCATATTGACTAATTATGAGATACGAACCCAAATTTATTGTAAAAATATTACTAAATTTGATTCTAATGTTTATATTTATAGTAAATCCTTTCTGTTTGGTAAAATCTGATGAAATTAGTGAATTATACAGAGAGAGTATGAAGTATTATAAGCAACAAAACTGGGAAAAAGCAGTTGAAGGATTTGAAAAAATAATAGAACTTAAACCAGAATATAAAAAAGCGTTTGTTTACCTTGAAAAATCGCGGAAAGGATTAGCAAACAAATATTATTTACAAGGACTGGAATTGTATAATCCAATTAAGAATGAAGAAGCAATAAATAGTTTTAAAAAAGCAATTGAATACGATCCAACGATGAAAGAAAAATGTGAGAAAAAGATAGCACAATTATATTATGAATCAGGAATGGAAGCCAGTAAAGTTGATAAATATGAGGAAGCAATAGAATATTTTAAACTAGCATTACAATATGAACAAGACAAAAACCGTCGTAAAGAAATATCGTTTGAAATAGCACATAATCGTAAAGAAATATTAAATAAGTTATTTGAACAGGGGAAAAAACTATATAATGAAGGTAATTTAGTTGAAGCAAATAAAATTTTCCAGAAAATTTATTCACAAAATAAGGACTATCCTGAAGTAAATAAGTATATATCCGATATTAAAAAAACATTTGAAGAGAAGGCCAGAGAATATTATTTAGAAGGATTAAAAGAATATGACCAGGGTAATATAAAAAAAGCAATCCAACTATGGGAGAAGACTCTTGAATATGACCCTACCCATGTTAAAGCACAGACATCCTTAGAACGTGCTAAAGCAGAATTGAAGAAGAAATGAAATTAGTAGAAAAATTCAGTATATCAGCAATCCTACTCGTGCTTTCTGTAATAATAGCAGTAAGTATCGTTCTCTTTATTTACCAACGTAACATATTTATTAATCAGATACAACAGAGTTATGTTTCACAACTTAAAGCACTAACAGAAGTTACTAAAGAATCATTTTATCTCAATAACGATTTACTTTTATTGAATTATTTAAAACAAGTTAAAGAAAATTTAGGTGCTGCCTATGCTATGGTAATTGAACCACGAAACGGTGAAATTATTGCACATTATGATACAAAATATTTAGGGAAAGTTGTTACTGATAAATCTGGTATGAAAGCAAAATCAGCAAAATCTTTGATGAAATTTACTTATATTAATAAACAAGGCGAATTTATTTTTGAGTTATGTGAGCCGGTGTATATTGGTAAATTACAGAAAGGGGTAGTAAGAATAGGTCTGTATCAAAATAGAATTAATAAGATAATTGAAGAGAATTTTATTAAAATAGGAGAACAGGTTGCTAATATAACACTTATCGCTCTGATTCTTGGTATACTCGGTGCTATTCTTTTAGGGTTAAGGATGTCAAGACCAATAAAAATAATTGCGAAAGGAGTAAAACTTATTGGTGAAGGGAACCTTGATTATAGAATAAATATTAAATCGCAAGATGAGATAGGTTCATTAGCAAAAGAAATTAATAATATGGCAATAAGATTGCAAGAACTTGACCAATTGAAAAATGATTTCGTTTCTTCTGTTACACATGAATTACGGTCACCATTAACAGCTATAACAGGATATGTTGATTATCTTTTGGCAGAAAGTTCACTTATAGGCACAGAAGAAAAGGAATATCTTGAGATAATTAAAAAAAACGCTACCAGATTAAGTAAATTTATTGATGATATACTTGATGTCGCAAAAATAGAGTCAGGACAGATTGATATAGAGTTTTCTGAACTGCAAATAGCGCCTGTTATTGATGAAATTATTACATTGTTTAAACCCATTGCTGAACAGAAAAAGATTTCGCTTGAAAAAGATATTAATAATGATTTATCACCTGTAAATTCTAACCATGAGCGAGTATGTCAAATATTAACAAACCTTGTAAGTAATGCTTTGAAATTTACTCCTGAAAACGGAAAAATAACAATAAAAGCAAAAAATGATACTGACCATATTGTGGTATCTGTTTCTGATACAGGAATAGGTATTCCGAAGAATGAACTAACTAAAATATTTGATAAATTTCATCAGGTTAAAGGTGTTAGAGAAAAAATTGTTGGTGCAAAGGGAACTGGATTAGGACTTGCAATTGTTAAAGGATTGGTTGAAGCATTACATGGTAAAATATGGGTTGAGAGTGAACTCAATAAAGGAACAACATTTTATTTTACATTACCTAAATTAAATAAATAATTAGGTATCAATCATGAAGAAAAAGATACTTGTTATTGATGACGAAGAAGATATATCAAGATTAATAAAAATAAACCTAGTAAAAATTGGATATGAAGTTATCGTTTTGAATAATAGTAAGGACGCTATTGAAGTCGCTAAAAAAGAAGTTCCTGATGCAATAACTCTTGATATTATGATGCCAGGATTAGATGGATTTCAAGTTTTGAAATCTTTAAAGAGTACTCCTGAGACAAAAGATATACCTGTTATAATGGTTTCAGTTGTTGCCAAAGTACACCGAGACCATAGTTTGAGATTAGGTGCTGTTGATTTTGTCACTAAGCCAATAAATTTTGATGAATTGTATAAAAAAATAGAAAACATTATATCTAAAACACAGAAGCCAAAAGTATCTGTTGAAGAGAAAAAAATATTAGTTGTTGATGACGAAGTGGATGTCGGAAACTTTATTAAACGTGTTCTTGAAAGTAAAGGATTAAAAATTGATGTAGCATATTCAGGTAGAGAGACCTTGAGTTTAGTAAGAAAAAATAAATATTCTCTTATTTTACTTGACCTTTATATGCCAGAAATAGATGGATTCACAGTATTACAGAAACTCAAAATGGACAAAGAGTCAGCAGATATACCTGTCATAGTTATAACTGCACGTGATACAAAAGGACTACGAGAAAAATGTTTGTTTTTGGGTGCAAACCAGTATATAACAAAACCTTTATCTACTGAAGTTCTTGTATCGGAGATAACTAAATATTTAGAGAAGATTTAGGAATAAAATAAATTATAGTTTTTTAGGAGATGAGAAAATAAATGAGCCAGAAAAAGATACTTATTGTAGATGATGATATTGATGAAAGACGGTTAATTAGGTTATTATTGAAAGATTTTGATTTTGAGATTATTGAAGCATCGGATGGAGAAGAAGGTGTAATGTTGGCAACAGCAATGCAGCCCGATTTGATTATATTTGACCATAGGATGCCTAAACTTACAGGATATGAAGCAATAAAAAGAATACAGATGGATTCAAGATTGAAAAAAATCCCGATAATAATGATGACTGCACAAAGGTTCGACCCACAAATGAAAGAAATGATAAAAATGGATGTTGTTGAATATATACCAAAACCATTTGATAGAGTAGTTTTCTTGAATGCAATAAAAAAGATATTTCAACTTGATAAAGTAACAGTCGAACAGAAGAAAAAGATATTTCTATATACAGAAAGTATAGAAGTACGCGCTGTGATAAAAACACAACTTGGAGAAGGTTATGAAGTTATTGAAATAAATAATGCTAATGAGATGTTAAAAAAACTTGAAACAACAAAACCAAATTTGATTATTTCTAATATAAAACTTTTGGGTTGGGGCTCATTAGAAGGTAAAAAATTGTTATCTCAAGTAGTAGCATTACGTATCCCCTTAGTTATGGAAATATTTACTGAGATACAGGATACAATTGATATTTCAGCACTCAAAACACCGGACCTTGTTCATATGCGTCCGTTCTCTGTTGAAGATTTGAGAGAATTTGTTGAGAAAATATTAAAATAATTTATGCACATTATTTCCTCTTTTCATTCTGTTCTTACCTTGAATGATAACCAAGAAATTAGGAGAATATCTCCTACAAAAATTCATCTTTTAGCACAAAATATATTGATTGTATATTTTGTTTTGTTGTATAAATTTTAATACTTAAAAGAAAGGATGAGTTTATTATGAGTGTAATTTGTGTAGGTATACTTGTAGCCGATGTTATTGCAAAACCTGTTGAAAAATTACCTGAACGAGGTAAACTTGATTTGGTTGACAAGATTGAACTTCATACTGGTGGATGTGCTGTTAATACTGGGATTGCGTTGTCAAAAATAGGTATTAAAACAGGTATAATAGGTAAAGTTGGTAATGATGGCTTTGGTGGATTTTTAATCGATACATTGAAGAAAAATAAGATTGATGTCAGCGGTATTGTGAAAGATAAAAATATTAATACATCAGCAACAGCAGTTATGGTTCATCCTGATGGCGAAAGAAGTTTTATCCATTATCTTGGTGCTAATTCTGAATTCGGTGAGAAAGATATTGATTTAAATATAGTAAAAAAATATAAGATAATACATGTTGCTGGCACATTCCTGATGCCAAAATTTGACGGTGAACCGACAGCACGAATATTCAAAAAAGCAAAAAAGATGGGATTGATAACTTCACTGGATACATGTTGGGACTCAAAAAACAGGTGGATGAAATTACTTGAGCCAGTATTACAATATGTTGATATATTTTTGCCGAGTATTGAAGAAGCGAAACGATTAACAGAAAAAGAGACACCAGAAGAAATAGCAAAAATATTAATGGATTACGGAGTTAAAACAGTTGGATTAAAAATGGGTGAAAAAGGATGTTATATCCGAACAAAAGATGTTCAACTCAGTATCCCAGCATTTAAAATAAATCCTGTTGATGCAACAGGTGCCGGTGATTCTTTTGTTGCAGGTTTTTTAACTGGGATTATAAAAGGATGGGATTTAGAAAAGACAGGTAGGTTTGCTAATGCTGTTGGTGCAATGTGTGCATTAGCAATAGGTGCATCTCAAGGCGTGAAATCGTTAAAAGAAACATTTAAGTTTATTCAGAACCATACATCAAATAACTAAAACTGTATAATAATGAAAAAAGTATTAATATTTGGTGCTGGTAATATCGGACGCGGATTTTTAGGACAGTTATTTAATCAGTCAGGATATGAGACAGTGTTCGTAGATATATTTGATAAGATTGTAACAGAATTGAATGAAAGAAAACAGTATAAATTGTGTATTGTGAGTAATAATACAAGTAAAGAAATTATAATAGATAATGTTAGAGCGATAAATGCTAATGATTCTGACACAGTAATAAATGAGATAAATAATACGGACCTGATAGCAACATCAGTTGGTGTTAATGCACTGAATAAAGTAGCACACTTGATAGCAGATGGTATTAAAAAACGAGTTGATACAGGAAATAAAAATTTACTAAATATAATTATATGTGAAAACTTACTTTCAGCAGGTAAAATTTTAAAACAGTATCTTATTAACTATACAGGTAAAAATATATACAGTGATTACATAGAGAAAAAAGTGGGGTTTGTTGAAACGGTTGTTAGCAGAATGATACCACCTGTTCCAGAAGAAATTCGTAAAATTGACCCGTTAATAGTGTATGCAGAACCATATGATATTCTACCTGTATCAAAAAAAGGGTTTAAGGGAATAATTCCTCAGATAAAAGGGATGATACCATATGATAATCTCAATGCTTATGAAGAACAGAAATTATTTATACATAACTTAGGACACGCTATTACAGCATATTTAGGCTATTTGAATGGATATACATATATATATGAATCAATTGGTAATAAATGGATAAATAGTATAGTTCGCGCAGCATTAAATGAATCTGGAACAGCATTGAATATAAAACATAATTTCAGTGACCAAGAACAGAAACAGCATATTAATGATCTTATTAATAGATTTGCTAATAAGTCATTAGGTGATACTGTATACAGAGTAGGTAGAGAACCTATAAGGAAATTGGGACCGCAAGATAGATTTATTGGTGCAGGTAAGTTATGTCTTAAATATAAAATTACACCTGAAAACATATCTTTAGGGACAGCAGCGTGTCTATTGTATAATTACAGAGGAGATAATCAGGCAATAGAATTACAGAATATAATTAAAAAACACGGTATTGAGAAAGTATTAACAGAAATATGTCAACTTGACTCCAAAAATGATTTCTATAAACTTATTTATCAAAAATATAATTTTTTATTGACTAAATTTAAAACATATTTGACACAGAAATAATAAAGATATAGAATATAAACTTGGATTTGATTAAACATTCTTTTCTTGATTGTAAAAAAAGTTGATAATAGGTAATTATACTCGCTTTATTTTACTAATAAGTAGCGAGAGTAACACAAGGAATAATTAAAAGAGGTGAAAATTTATTATGATAAATGTTTCTAGAATAAATGAAGAGTTAAAAAATATTATTGCTACAGATTTAGATCCGAATTTATTATTAAAAAATGCATCCTTATTACTTAAACGTTCATTAAATTTAGATGCAATCCTGATATTTTATATCAATGAAGAAGAAAAACGATATGAACTTGTTTATCAATATGGATTAACAAAAAGCCGTAAAGAAAAATTCAACAATATTATTAGCACAATGATAGATACTGTTTCTAAAAATGAGAGACTAAAATTATATAAAAAAATTAATGATTCTATCTTAAATTTATCAGAACAGGAAATTAAACAACTTGATATTAATTCAGTATATGTCTACTATTTAATTAAATCCGATAAACTTGTAGGTGCTATTGTTTTCTGCAGAAAAAAAGGTACTTTTGATACATCTACATCTCATATACTAAGTTCTATTTCACCTACACTATCTTTGATTATTGAAAATAAGATTTACTTTGATAAGGTTCACACTTTCTCTAATTTTGTTAATTTTGATGGGTTAACAGGATTGTATAACCATAGATATTTCCAGGAAAGTTTAGCAAGCGAATTACTACGTGCACAACGGTTTAATTATAATGTCTCATTATTAATGATTGATGTTGACCATTTTAAAGATTATAACGATAAATACGGTCATCCACAGGGTGATTTAGTATTGAAAGAGATAACTAAAATAATTAAGGAAAATATACGTGCTTATGATGTTGCATCACGATATGGTGGCGAAGAAATGACTGTTATTTTACCATATACATTACAACAGGAAGCATTGATAGTAGCAGAACGTATACGAAAAAGTGTTGCTGAACATTCATTTCCAGGAGATACTAAGAATGAACAAGTTAAAGTTACTGTAAGTATCGGTGTCGCTACTTTCCCTGTTAATGCAAAAACGAAAAAAGATTTAATTGACCGTGCTGACCAGGCACTATATTTAGCCAAATCAGAAGGACGTAATAAGGTATGTTTGTCTCTTGTCGTATCAAAAGAATTAATACGTGTTGCTTTCTGTCCGCCTGCATTCACAAGTTCATATTACCGTGATATACTTGCTGGTGTTGAAGATGTAATTAAAGAAATAACTAATATTGAACTTATTGTTCGTGCACCAGAAAAAGAATCGGATTACGATAGATTGAAAGAAATATTTAATGAATTGATTAAGGAAAAAATAGATGCTGTAGCAATATGTTCACAATCAAAATCAATTGTAAATGAAATAGCGCAGTTTAATAAAGCAAATATTCCTGTGTTCTTATTTAATGTCGCAGAGAAACTTGATGGAGTAAAAGTTGTTTCATATGTGGGCTATGACCAGAAAGGTGCAGGGAGAGAAGTAGGAAGATATCTTGCACGAGTGCTCCGTGGTAAAGGAGAAATAGCAATTTTACATGGGTTACCTGAGGTTACTTCTATGCAACGAGTAGCAGGGTTCAAGGATGTTGTCAGTAATTATCCAAATATGAAAATAGTTGTTGAAGAACAGGCAGATTGGTTACGGAGTAAAGCACAGATTGTAACCGAAAAGATTCTAAAAGAAAGAAAAGGACAACTTGATGCTATTTTCGCGGTTAATGATGAGATGGCATTAGGTGCTGTTGAAGCAGCAAAACTGTTAGGTAAATTAAAAGAGATTTTTATAGTTGGTCTTGATGGCACAATGGATGCATTACAGTCAATAAAGGAAGGTAAATTAACAGCAACATTAAATACAAATCCTCGAGAAATGGGCAGGATCTTATTAAGAACAATTGTTCGTGGATTAATTAAAGAAGAAAAAATTGATGAAGAAATTTACTCTCCAATAAATATTGTTGACCTTGAAAATACTGAACAACTAATTAATGTATAAAGTTATAGAGTATTGCTATTCTTTAATCTACTCAAATTTATTATTCATACTTCGTTTATTTCATTTTTTATTCTATAAAATAACAATTTTGATAAGGACAGAGGTAATTTGTTATTCAATAATATGGTATCCAGGGCCAAAAAGATAAATTTAGTATAATTAAGTTACTAAATGATAAATAGACAAAGGCAAGTTATTAAATAAACAGTTTTATAGACAGGCAAATGGAATATATCTATGAATAAAAAGTTTGAAATTATTGACCATACTGCTGATATCGGAATAAAAGTCAAGGGTAGAACAATAAAAGAAATTTTTGAAAATTCTGCTTTAGGAATGTTTTCATTACTTACTGATATTGATAGAATAAAACCAGAAAAGAAGTTTAAAGTATCTGTTAAAGGAATAGATACCGAATCGCTACTTGTTAACTGGCTGAATGAACTTCTGTATCTATTCACAACTAAGAAAGTATTGTTATCAAAATTCAATATAAAAGAACTTATTTTAGGACCAGTTGGAAAATTTAATCTAACAAGTTATGTCTACGGACAGAAAATTGATTTTAAAAAAAATCCTGTCTCAACTGAAATAAAATCTGCTACTTACCATAACTTGAAAATTGAGAAATCAGCAACAGGCGAATATACAACAATAATCATTTTTGATGTATGACTACTCCTGATAATTTATTCTATATTCAGTGGCATATAACAGATAAATGTAATCTGCGATGTATTCACTGTTACCAAACAAATTTTACTAGTATTGGTGAACTTGATTTAACCAATCTGCGTAAAGCTATTGATAATGTTCTTGATACATTAAAAAAATGGGATAAATATTTGAAAATAACAGTTACTGGTGGAGAACCGTTCTTGAAAAATGAATTCTGGGATATTATTAATTATCTTGAAACCCAAAGAAGAGTTACTGAAATAAGTATTATTACTAACGGAACTATTATTGATAAGTATATTCAACAACTACACAGTATTATAAAATTAAAAGAAATATTGGTTTCACTTGATGGCACAGTAATGGATATTAATGATAATATACGGAACAGAGGAGTATATGATAAGGTAGTCAAAAATATAAAATTATTAAAAAAGAATAATTTATATGTATGCTTAATGTATACACTTATGAAAAGAAATCTTCATAATGCCAAATATATCCATGAATTCGCGTTAAATATTGGTATTGATGCATATATAATAGAGCGGTTCATACCACTTGGTGTTGGAACAGGAATTAAAAACGAGATTGTATCCGGACAAGAAATAAGGGAACTGTATGAACATATTTTTTTGCAATCAAATATTGAATTCAATGAAGAGGAAATAGCCAGATATCGTGCTCTCAGAGTAGAATTAAATAATTCTGGAAAAATTGAGTTATTCGGTGCACCATGTACTGCTGGCTATGATGCAATATGTGTTCTTCCTGATGGAACAGTCCTACCTTGTAGAAGATTCTATTTACCAATAGGTAACTTATTAAAACAATCACTTGATGAAATCTGGGATAAATCCGATGTATTAAAAAATATCAGAAATAGAACAAAACTTAAAGGTAGATGTAATGGATGCACAATATCAGATTGCTATGGGTGCAGAGCGATAGCATACGCAGTTACAGGTGATTATCTTTCAGAAGATCCTCAATGTTTCATTAAAAACAGGTAAATAATTTGAATTTGGATATTTGATAATTTATAATCTGTTAAATTTATATTGGAGATAGGTTATGAAAGGATTTATTAAAGTAAGACCTGATAAAAAAAATTTTATTGAATCAGAGTCAGGTGAAAAGTTTATTCCATTCGGATTAAACTATATAGACCCGCACTGCTGGGAACAGAATACAGAGCCACATCCTTGGCGCGGTCCGCATCCCTGGCTAAATTTTAATCCGCAGAGAATAGAAAAAGATTTTGAACGGATGAGTAATATTGGGATAAATATAGTGCGGATAAGTATAACGGCAAACTCGTTTATTATTCAGGATAAAAAACAACTTGAATCAAATCTAAAGAAACTTGATTATGTTATAAAAATAGCAAAAGATTATGGGATACGACTTATTCTATCTAATTTTCTTGAATGGGAAGGATATTCTGAGAACTGGACTTGTAATGAGGATAAAATAACACAGTATTACGATAGTATACCTCAAAAAAAGTTAGTTAATCTCTGTAAATTATTAGGAGAAAGATACTGTGATGAGCCAACAATATTTTCTTATAGTTTACAGAATGAAGCAATGATACCATGGAATATACCTGTTGAATTATGGATAAAGTGGTTAAAAATAAAATATAAGAATAATCTTGTTGAATTGAAAAGTTCATGGAATGATTATAATATAATTGACTGGACAAATATAACTATTCCGCCGGATATAGATAATAGAGATAATAACAAACTCTATGATTACCAGTTATTCCGTGAATGGTTATCATATAAATGGTTGAGAGAACAGGTATCAGCTATACGCTCCGTTGATAAAAATCATATGATTTCATTAGGTAATATACAGTGGAATACACCATTGTATCGTAAATGGGAACCGATTCCGAGTGGCTATGTTGGTTTTGATCCACATGTTATCGGACCGTTACTTGACTATATTAGTATTCATTGGTATCCCTGTAAACCTGATTTTATAAAAACTTTCAGAGAATTTATTCCTAAAGCGTTAGTGTATATGGAAGAAACTTTAAAATATAATAGTATTGGTAAACCGTTAGTTGTAGAGGAGTTCGGGGCAGGAAGTTCTGTTGATAACCCAGAAACAGAAAAAGACCATAGTAACTGGCTTAAATCTGTTATTGATATGAGCAAAAATATTGTTTCCGGATGGCTTGTTTGGATGTATGCTGACCCAGAGAATGCAGAGCAGGATATGGGCATATTTACATCAAATTATGAGTTAAAAGAAGCAGGTAAAACCTGGCAGGAAATAGGTGCAACTATTAAGAATAATAAACTAAAGAAAACAGTATCTGTTAAAAACAAGTATATTTGGGAAATAGATAAAAAGACATTATTGACCTGGTATGGTGGCACAGTAAGTGAATGTAAAAAATATTCTGATACAGGTGGGTTCTGGACAGAAGAATATGTCAGGTTAAAGAACGAAGGTAAAGACATAGAGTTTAAACTTGTTGATGTTGATGAGAATTTTTTTGAAATGATGACAGAGCAATGGAATAGGGTATGAATATAGCAAGTAAATTGATAGCAGTAGTAGATGATGAAGAAGATATACTGGAATTAATTTCGACAAATTTAGAAAAAGCGGGTTACAAACCGAAAAAGTTTACTAATACAAAAGATTTTCTCAAATTTATTGAGAAACAGAAACCAGAACTTATAATACTTGATATTATGTTGCCGGATATGGATGGTTACGAAGTATGTAAATATCTTAGATCTCAAGAAAAATATTCATCAATTCCGATAATAATGTTGTCAGCAAAAAGTGAAGAGATAGACAAAATTGTAGGACTTGAATTAGGTGCAGATGACTATATGACAAAACCATTTTCGCCAAGAGAACTCATAGCGCGTATTAAAGCTGTTTTACGAAGACAGGAAAATAAAGATAAAACAAAAACCAGAAAAATTGGTAATATAGTTTTAATTGATTTAGATAAATATGAAGTATTTGTAGAAGGTAAAAAAGTAGATTTAACAACAACAGAATTTAGAATTCTTGAAATACTTTCTTCAAGAAAAGGTGTTGTTTATTCTCGTGAAAAAATTCTTGACCATCTATGGGGACTGGAAAAAGCAGTTTTAGATAGAACAATTGATGTTCATATAAATAATCTTCGTGAAAAATTAGGTAAAGCAGGACAATTAATAAAAAATATTAGAGGTGTGGGATATAAAATTGAAGATGAATAAACCTACTCCTATATTCTTAAAACTATTCATATGGCATATCATAATAATATTGACACTTTCCATAACAATATTCTTGGTCACATTTTATTCTTTAAAATCGCATTATATTAATACTTTAGAAAATTCATTACGGAACCTTTCAACAGCACTGAATTTAAAATTCTTATCTCTATATAAAAATAATCAAATTGAAGAATTAAACAAATTAGTTAGAAACTTCAGTAGAGAATCAAATATAAGAATTACTATTGTTAATAATGAAGGAACAGTTCTGATTGACTCGGCAGAGAACCCTAAAATGATGGAAAATCATAAAAACAGACCTGAGATAAACAGAGCGCTACAGGGTTATTACGGAAGATCAATTCGGTATAGTTCAACAGTGAGAAAGGAAATGCTTTATATTGCGGTTCCAATGATTAATAATAAAAAAATCATCGGAGTATTAAGGTTAAGTTTATTTATTGACAACATTAATTTATTATTGAACGACCTTAGAAAAAAAATGTTGTATATTATTTTCATAATAATGTTTGTTTCTCTATTGATAGCTTTGTTGTTTTCTAAAATAATATCCAAACCTGTCAAGGAACTTTATATCGCTTCAAATAAAATTGCAAAAGGTGATTTTGATGTCCGAATAAATATAAAAAGTAATGATGAGTTTTCAAATCTTGCAGATAGTTTCAACTATATGACACAGGAAATAAAATCTTTATTTTCTGATATTACACAAAAGAAAGAAGAATTGAGTAAAATTATATCATCAATACGTGAAGGTTTGGTCATTATAAATAAAGAAGATAGAATTATATTAAGTAATGAAAGTTTCAATAAAATTTTTGGTTTGGAAAATATTACAGGGAAATATTACTGGGAAACAATAAGAGAACCATCTATTATTAATCTGTTAAAAAAAGCTGCTGAAAATAGGAAAGAAGTAGTTAGTGAGATAGAATACAATGGAAGAATATATATTGCAAGTGTGACAGAAATTGGATTGACTAATGAATTTATTCTTACATTGAGTGATATAACAGAAATAAGGAAAATTGAATCCATTAAGAAGGAGTTCATTTCTAATTTATCTCATGAATTAAAAACACCGCTTACTTCAATAAAAGGATTTATTGAGACATTAGAAGAAGAAGTTAGAAATGAAAAACATAAGAACCACCTGAACATCGTAAAACGAAATTTAGAAAGATTGATTAATATCGTTAACGATATGATGTTGCTTTCAAAATTTGAAGAGAAAGGATTCAAATTAGAGTTAGAGAAAGTTAATCTAAAAAGCATATTAGAAAATATATTAAAAATATTTGAACATAAGATAAAAGAAAATAAATTGAAATTTACAGTTGATATTGAAACAAATCTACCAGAAATAGTAGCAGATCCATTTAAAATTGAACAGATGCTTGTTAACTTGATTGATAATGCAATAAAATATTCAGAAAAAGAAGATGAGATAAGAATATCAATGACTCGTGTGGACTCGGTTATCAAAATTAATATAGAAGATACAGGTATAGGTATCCCTAAAGAACATTTACCACATATTTTTGAGAGATTCTATGTTGTGGATAAATCTCGTTCAAGAAAATTAGGTGGAACAGGATTAGGATTATCAATAGTTAAACATATAGTTCTACATCATAATGGAAGTATTAATGTAGAAAGTGAACCAGGAAAAGGAACAAAATTCACTATACACTTACCTATAAATCCTATCTAATTATTTCTTAACCAAAAATTAATAATCGCTTTATACTTACTTAACTTTAAGTTTGTATAATTATTGTAGAAACTAAAATTTAATAATTTAGAGTTGTATTATGAAAAACAATGTTTTTGAAGATTATTTACCTTTAGTAAAATCAATTGCAGGAAAATTTAAGTATTCTAATGTCCCTTTTGATGATTTAGTTCAAGAAGGGTTATTAGGTGTTATTGAAGCACAGAAAAGATATAATCCTGAAAAAGGAACATTATTTTCTACATATACTACTTACTGGATAAGAAAAAGAATAATGGAATACATTAAAAAAGAAAAAAATAATTCTTTGGATTCGTTTAGTTTGAATGAGGACTGGAATGAAGAATTGGAAGAAAAATCTTATAATTTACCTGAAGATAATTACAAGTCAAATATTGAAAATCCTGATATTTTTGATGGATTAGACGAGATAGAAACTAAAATATTGAGATTTTCTTTTGAGGAATGTAAACCATTAAATGTGATTTCAAAAGAACTAAATATTTCTAGAGAAAGAGTTAGACAGTATAAACAAAGAGCACTAAGAAAATTGAGAGTTAACAAGAAATTAACAGATTACTTATATTTAGTTAACAGATAGGTCGTATAATATGGTAGAAAAACAAATAAAATATTTTTTAGAAAGAAGGATAAAAAATAAATGAAGAATGATTTTAGAAATAAGTTGTTTGACATGCTGTTAATTTGTATGACGAGTTGTATTTTAAGTGTAAGTATTTGCTTATCAAGTGAAACAGAGGTATTGATTGATAAACTTGTTGAGAAAGGATATCTGAATTCTACTGATTCACAAGAAATAAGAAACGAAATCAGCACAATAAAGCAGAAAGAAGAACAAAAGCGAAAAGAAGAAGAGGAACAAAAAGAAAAGAAAGAAAAACAAAAGATGGAAGTTTCAGGGTATACTCAAATAATGTTTGTAACAGACCAATCATCAAATTATGAGCCATTATCAATAAAAAGAGCTCGTATTTCTTTTAGTAAAACATTAAATGAATGGGCAAGTTTTAAAATTCAACCAGATTTTGCAAGTATTGCGTCTGCTACAGGTGGTGGTTCAGTGGCATTTCGTGAAGTATGGGTTAAACTAATTCCACAAAAAGATTTTGCTGTGTTTCTTATAGGACAATATCATCAACCATTCGGTTTTGAAAACACTTTTTCATCATCTAAGAAAAAAGTTGCAGATACACCGTTCTACATGAACAAAATACTTACAACTGATTACGATTATGGGATACAGTGGTGGGGTAATTTATCAGGGGTGAATAAGAATTTATTCAGTTGGCGGGTTGGAATTATGAATGGGACCGGTTGTGGTACAGAAGATAATAGACGAAAAGACATTTCTGCCCGTATATTGACATCACCTATTAAGGATATTGAAATTGGTTTTTCTGCTTACGAACGAAATATTTATATCAGCACAAGTGTTATGCATTACGGCGGATATTTAAAAATAGAGACGAAAAATCCTTTCCCAATATTTTTTGTAGGAGAATATGTTGGTGGTAAGGATTCCAAAGGAACAAAAAATGTTTCTAATATAATTACTACATTAGAAATAAACCCATTTGGAAAAGATAGTAAAGTAGCACCAGTTATTAGATATGAACATTGGGACCCGGATGATAACAAGACAGATGATGAAATAACTAATAATACATTCGGATTGAACTTTTATCTGGATAAATCAGTCAGAATATTGGCAGATTATACAATTAAGACAGAGATACCGAGCAAAAAAAATGATAAGTTTAACATAATGTTGCAAGTAAGTTATTAAAAAAATTAAAAAGAAAAGGAGGAAAAAATCTATGAAAAAAACCAGATTAGAAAAAGTAATGAAATCATTGATGATGATGTTTATAGTTGTGAGTACCAGTTTAGCAGAAAAGTTGATATTGATAAATGGAGCAGGAGCAACTTTTCCATACCCTTTATATTCAAAATGGTTCTATGAATACACAAAAATAGATCCGAGTGTTAATTTTAACTATCAGTCGATTGGTTCTGGAGGCGGTATAAGACAGATTACTGTAAAAACAGTTGACTTTGGTGCAACAGATGGACCGATGACAGATAAACAATTAGAAGATGCACCAGGTGAAATATTTCATATTCCTATGGTAGCAGGTGCAGTTGTTATTACCTATAATCTTCCGGGTATAAACGAAAGTATTAAATTAAGTCCTGATGTTATAGCAGATATCTTTCTTGGGAAAATTGTAAAATGGAATGATAAACGACTTGTAAAAGATAATCCTGGAGTAAATCTTCCGGATAAAAAAATTATTGTTATTCATCGTTCTGACGGTAGTGGGACAACATATATTTTTGTTGACTATTTATGCGAAGTATCAAAAGAATGGAAATCTAAAGTTGGGAAGGGTACATCAGTTAATTGGCCGGTCGGATTAGGTGGAAAAGGGAATGAAGGTGTAGCAGGATTGGTTAAGCAAATATCTTATTCAATTGGCTATGTAGAACTTGCTTATGCTATTAAGAATAATTTAGGATATGGTGCTATCAAGAATAAAGCAGGAAAATTCATTGTTCCAAGTTTAAAGAGCACAACAGCAGCAATTGCTTCAAAAACATACACTATGCCCCCTGATTTTAGAGTATCACTTGTTAATCCTGATGGAGAAGATGCGTATCCGATAGCAGGTTTTACTTGGATACTTGTTTATAAAAACCAGGATGATAAAGTTAAAGGTGAAAAACTTGTGAAATTTTTGAACTGGGCAATAACTGATGGACAGAAATATGCTTCTGATTTATTGTATGCTCCTTTACCATTAAATATAGTAGCGCAAATTCAGCAGAAACTTAGGGATATAACTTATAAATAAAAACTCATATATATAAATATTTAAAGAGAGTTTGGTAAAAAATGAAAATTTTTACAAATAAGATAAAGTTTGTTGATATATTATTTAGGAAGATATGCGGGTTAGTATCTCTAACATTGATTATTCTTACGATTTTTCTTATCTATGTGATGATAAAATATTCAATGCCTTCAATACAGAAATTTGGATTGAATTTTCTGTCAGATACGAATTGGGACCCTGTAACAGAGAAATTTGGTGCGTTACCATTTATATATGGAACAATAGTTTCGTCTTTATTAGCATTGATAATTGCTGTGCCATTATCACTCGGGATTGCTATTTATCTTTCCGAAATTGCACCTTTATGGGTTAGGAAACCATTAAGTTTTTTAGTTGAATTACTTGCTGCGATACCAAGTGTGATATATGGTATGTGGGGAATTTTTGTGCTTGCTCCTCTATTAAAAAACTATGTGCAACCATTTTTGTCAAAATTTTTCGGGTTTTTACCAATATTTAGTGGTGACTATTACGGAGTAGGACTTATGGCTTCAGGTATAATATTGAGTATAATGATTATACCTACAATATCTTCTGTATCAAGAGATGTGTTTTTATCTGTTCCAGATTCTTTAAGAGAAGCTGCAATGGCGCTTGGTGCAACACAATGGGAAACAATAAAAATTTCTGTATTAAAATATGCAAAAACAGGTGTTATTGGTGCAATAATACTTGGACTTGGACGTGCACTCGGTGAAACGATGGCAGTTACAATGGTTATAGGTAATAAACCTGAAATATCTGCTTCTTTATTTGCACCTTCATATACAATGGCATCAGTCATAGCTAATGAATTTACTGAAGCGACAAGTGATTTGTATATAGCGACACTAATAGAAATAGGTCTTTGTTTGTTTGTTGTAACTTTTTTACTTAATATAATAGCCAGATTACTTGTATTATCAATATCAAGTAAATTGAAAGGAGTAACTAAAGAATAATAAGATATGCAAACAATAAATATTAAAAGAAAAATTATAAGTAAAATAATGGTTAGTGGATCATTATTTTGTGCTTTAATAACTCTTATTGTTTTAATAAGCATATTTTTGTATATTGTGTTAAAAGGGATTACAAATATCAATTTAGATTTTTTTATAAAACTTCCTAAACCTGTTGGTGAGCCAGGTGGCGGAATGTGTAATGCAATTGTTGGTAGTTTAATACTTGTAGGATTAGCATCTTTATGGGCGATACCAGTGAGTATTTTAGGTGGAGTGTATCTCGCTGAATATGGTAATAATACACTTGGTACTGTTGTAAGATTTCTTGCTGATGTCTTAAATGGTGTGCCATCAATTGTTATTGGTATTTTTGCTTATGCTGTGTTTGTTGTTCCTATGAAAACATTTTCTGCTATAAGTGGCGCATTTGCTTTAGGAATAATTATGATACCACCAGTAATGAGAATAACAGAAGAAATGATTAAGATGGTACCGAATAATTTACGGGAAGCAGCATGGGCATTAGGTATAAGTCAATTTAGAACAACAATTCATATAGTATTGAAGACAGCGAAGACAGGAATAATTACTGGTATAATGTTGTCTATAGCACGTATATTTGGGGAGACGGCACCATTATTATTTACTGCATTCGGTAATAGATTTTGGCATCAAGGACTTAATACACCAATAGCAGCGCTACCATTACAAATATTTATATATGCTATTTCTCCTTTTGAGGACTGGCGTAACCAAGCGTGGGCTGGCGCATTTGTGCTTATAATAATGGTATTTCTTATAAACTATATAAGTAGAAGAATAATGAAATCTCAATTTAAATATTAGTGAGGTATTTATGGATGAAACTGTTGGGAAAGTTATAATTAAAAATCTTAATGCATATTTTGGTGAAAATCATGTATTGAAAAATATCAATATTACTTTTCCTGAAAAAAATGTTACTGCTGTAATCGGTCCATCAGGTTGCGGTAAATCAACTCTTATTCGCTGTATAAACAGAATGCATGAAGTTGTTCCTAATGCAAGAGTTGAAGGAGAAATACTTTTAGATAATATAAATATTTATTCAAAAGACATTGAACCAATTGAGATAAGACGGAAAGTAGGAATGGTATTTCAGAAACCTAATCCATTCCCTACACTATCTATTTATGATAATGTTGCAGTAGGATTGAAACTGAATGGTATACGAGATAAGGATTTAATTTATGAGATTGTAGTTGATTCTTTAAGAGATGCAGGATTATGGGATGAAGTAAAAAATAAACTTCATCATTCTGGTATAAGTCTTTCTGGCGGACAACAACAACGATTATGTATAGCGAGATGTCTTGCTGTTAAACCCGAAGTAATACTATTTGATGAGCCGTGTGCAAGTTTAGATCCTATTTCAACAAAAAAAATAGAGGAACTAATACTTGAATTAAAAAAAAATTATACAATAATTGTTGTTACACATAATATGCAACAGGCAGCACGTATATCTGATTACACTGCATTCATGTATTTAGGTGAACTGATAGAGTTCGGACTTACTGAAAAAATATTTACTGTCCCAAAACATAAGAAAACAGAAGATTATCTGGAAGGAAAATTTGGATAATAAAATTTTGGGGGATGAAAATATGTTAGAAGAAAAAATTATTGGATTAAAAAAACAGTTAATTGAATATGCCAGTATTTTAGAAAATATGATTGATAATAGTATAAAAGGACTTAAACAGAAGAACCTAAATTTATTAAATGAAATAATTAATTGTTACGAACCACAGATAAATAAATTTGAAATCGAGATTGATGAATTATGTATTAATATTATTGCCCAATATGCGCCAAAAGGTAAAGATTTACGTATTATTGTGATGACTTTAAAAATGAATAAAGATTTTGAGCGAATAGGAGACCATGTAGTAAATATCATTCAAAGTGGTATATTCTTGATTGAAAGACCAGTATTAAAACCTTTTATTGATGTCCTTGAAATGAGTCAGACAGTAAGAAAAATGTTCAATGACAGTATAACTTCATTTATAACTGAAAATACGGAACTCGCTAAAAATGTATGTGAAAGAGACAAAATGGTTGATAGCCAGAATTTGAGTATTATCAAGGAATTGATTTCAATAGCGAATTTAGATAATTTATCTATAGAAAAGATATCACATATTATTAGAATATCACATAATTTTGAAAGAATAGCCGACTTGTCAACAAATATTTGTGAAGATGTAATATATTTAACTTTAGGTAAAGATATTAAACATAAGAAAGATGAAGAGACAGAAAAAATCAAAGTCCTGTTTGTTTGTTCTCATAATAGTGCTAGAAGTCAAATTGCGGAAGCATTCCTTAAAAAACTTGGAGGAAATAGATTTGATGTAATGAGTGCAGGACTTGAACCGGGTAATTTGAACCCTATTGCTATTGAAGTGATGAAAGAAATAGGAATTGATATTTCGGGTAATAAAACAAAAAGTGTTTTTGATTTATACAAACAAGGATTAAAGTTTCATTATATAATAACAGTATGCGACAAATCTGCTGCTGAAAAGTGTCCTATTTTTCCTGGACTATTAACTAAAACGATTCACTGGAATTTTGAAGATATTTCTACATTCCAGGGTAATTATGAAGAAAAACTGGAACAAGCACGTAAGCTAAGAGATAAAATAAAATCTGCTGTTGAACTGTTTATTAAAGAAAATTCCGCATTTACTAACGATATTTATTACATTTCAAAAGAGCACTCCTTTTAGTATTCATTTAGAATAGAAAAAAGTATTACATGAGAAAAGTTTATTTTGAGAAAGAATAAAAATTTTATATAATTCGTATATAAATTAACTACTAATCTAATATTGGATTAAAAATAAATTGCTAATGATATATTTCTGTAATAATATAGGTAATTAACAAAGATTTAGAACCGGACAATAAATTCTTATGAATAAAATTGTGCCTTCAAGACTTTTGATAGCAAGTATACTTCTCATTTTTGTAATTTTTGCAGGTATGGTGTATTATATTGCTTTTGAGAATTATAGTTTGGTTGATGCGATATATATGGTTGTTATAACTCTTACTACTGTGGGATACAGTGAAATAAATCCGCTTTCTGAACGCGGTAGAGTTGTAACAATGATTATATTATTAAGTGGATTCGGTATTTTGACATATGTAATAACTTACGGCATAACTTTTATGCTTGAAGGAGAATTAGGTAATGTTTTGAGGAGGCATAAAATGGAAAAACTTTTACAGAACATAAAAAATCATTATATTATATGTGTTAAAGGTGAGACAGGAATATATATAATAGAAGAATTTATTAAGACAGAAAAGCCTATTGTCGTTATTACAACAGATAAAAACATTATAGAGAAATTTTCTGAGATTAATATTCCGATAATCAATAATGACCCTGCATATGACTATGTGTTAGAAAAGGCAAATATTAAAGAATCAATCGGTGTTGTGATTGCACTCGGTGATGACAAAGATAATCTGTTTGTCGTTCTATCTGCTCGTGGATTAAATCAGAATGTTAGGATAATATCTCAAGCAATAGAAAAAAATACTGTGGTTAAATTACAGAAAGCAGGCGCTAATGAAGTGGTATTGACAGATGCGATTGGTGGTATGCGAATAGCATCTGCTACATTGAGACCAACAGTTGTCTCATTTCTTGATTCAATGTTGAAAGAGACAGAAGAGACATTGAGAATCGAAGAGATACAGGTTACAGAAAAATCTGATTTAGTGAATAAAACTATTATTGAAAGTGATATAAGTCGTAGAACAGGTTTACTGATTGTTGCAATAAAAAATAAACGAACAGGTAAATATATACACAATCCTCCAGGAAACTATAAATTTAATTCAGGTGATGTTTTAATAGTAATCGGAACACCACAACAATTAAAAGAACAGAATTCCTACTAAAAATGTATTTTAACTTACCAACAACGGCAGCTAAATCATTCTATTTAATTGAAAAATATAATAAGGACAGGATACCTATAATATGTGTGTTTGATACAGATGAAACAGTTGAATTAATAGAAGAAGATATAAAATCATTATATAAATTTGTCAACGAATATAAGATATTAGTTGATCCTTCCAGTAATAATAAAATCCCGGAGATAATTAGTTTTACAACAGAAAATAATAAAAGAATAATAGCACTTGATTCACTAGTAAATAATAAATTTGATTTTATACTCACTACTGTTGATGCTATTAAAAGAAAAACTATTCCTAAAAAAAGTTTTGCAGTATTAGAACTTTATTTAAAAAAAGTATACAATCGCGATAATATTATCAAATATTTATCATCTACAGGATATGAAAGAATAGATTTTGTTGATACAGAAGGAGAATATGCTGTCCGTGGAGAAATTATTGATATATGGTCCCCTGGTAGTGAATTACCTGTTCGTATAGTATTTAATGGAAATATTATTGAATCAATACGGTATTTTGATATTGAGACACAGAAATCAATTAAATTTATTGACAAAATCAGATTTTTACCAGCAAAAGAATTTATACAATCTGAACCAATTACAACATATTTTGAATTTTTAACTTCCAATAAACAGAATTTAAAATTGTATATTGATGAAAATATTGATAAGAACTGCATTATAGGACTGTTTCCTGATAAATTAGAATTGGTTAAAGAAGAACTTAATAAAGTTTATTTAAGAAACACATGCTATACCGGTAATTTTAATCTATTTCTGAACGATTATAAAAAATGGGTTGAGAATAAAACAAAAATATTTGTATTCTGTAATAATACAGGTGAACAGAATAGATTACTTGAGATGTTTTATGACCATTATATAAAAGAAGTACCACAGATAATCATTTCGAAATTAAATTCAGGATTCTATAATCCAGTTAAAAATCTTGTTATTATATGTTATCATGAAATATTCTATACAACAGGTAGACCAATAAGATTTCCTAAATTCAAAAAAGGTATAGTCCTTGAAGGACTATGGGAAATCTCACCTGGTGATTATGTTGTCCATGAAAAATACGGTATCGGTAGATACCGAGGACTGAGACGAATAAGAATAGGGACTTATGAGTCAGAATATATCATGATAGAATATCGTGGTGGGGATAAACTTTATATTCCTATAATGGATTTTCATCAAGTCCAGAAATATATTGGAATTGAAGGTAAACGACCACGTCTATATTCACTTGATACAATTGCTTGGGAACACGCTAAACAGCGTGCACGTAAGTCGTCAAGTGAATTAGCTAAACAGTTATATGAACTATATAATCAGCGGAAGAATAATTACAGAGAAAGTTTTCATAATGATACAGAATTTGAACATCAACTCTCGTCTACATTTATGTATGAAGAAACACCGGACCAGTTACGTTGTATTGAAGAGGTCAAATCAGATATGTGTAAACCATATCCTATGGACCGTATTGTATTAGGTGATGTCGGATTCGGTAAAACAGAAGTCGCTGTTAGAGCAGCATTTAAATGCGTGTTGTCTTCAAAACAAGTTGTTTTACTTGCACCGACAACAGTGCTTGCGGAACAACATTATCAAACATTCAGAGAACGTTTAAGTGCATTTCCAGTGAATGTATTTGTATTATCAAGATTTCAGACAGAATCTGAACAGAAAAGAATTATTAAAGGATTAAAAGATGGAACGGTTGATATTGTTATTGGAACACACCGATTACTACAAAAAGATATTGAATTTAAGAATTTAGGATTACTCATTATTGATGATGAACATAGGTTCGGAGTTAGACAAAAGGAAAAGATTAAACTTATGATAAAATCTAAAACAGATAAACTTATTGATGTATTATCACTTACTGCTACACCTATTCCGAGAACCCTTTCAATGGCATTTTCAGGAATAAAAGATATTTCTGTAATTGAGACACCACCTGAAGGTAGAATGGATATTGAGACATATTTTGGTCCTTATGATATAGAAATTGTTAAGCAAGCAATATATGCTGAAATAGGACGACAAGGACAGGTTTTTTATTTACATAACAGAATTGAAACAATTACTGAAAAGACAGAATTATTGAGAAAATTAGTTCCAGGAATTAAATTCGGAATTGTTCATGGTAGAATGAGACCTATCGAGATAGAAAAAATAATGTATGAGTTTTTGCATAATAAAATTGATTGTCTTGTCGCAACAACAATAATTGAATCGGGATTAGATATACCTAATGTCAACACTATGATAATAGAAAACGCTGAATTATTAGGATTAGCGCAGTTATATCAATTACGAGGAAGAATAGGTAGAGGTAAAATTAAAGCATATTGTTATATGTTTCATTCAGAAAATATTATTAGTGAAGATGCTAAAAAAAGGTTACAAGCAATCTATGAATTCACAAAATTAGGTTCAGGATTCAAACTTGCATTAAGAGATATGGAAATACGTGGTGCAGGAGAAATACTTGGACATAAACAACATGGGTTTATCCAAGAAATAGGTTTGAACCTGTATGCAGAATTTCTACATCAGGAAGTGGCTAATCTGAAAGGAGAAAAAATAGATAAAAAAGAAACAGTTCCAGTAATAGAACTTAATATTTCTGCGTTTATACCTGATGATTATATTACACAGGATGAAATTAGAATAACATTTTATAGGAGATTTATAGCAGTTGAAAATAATAATGAACTTGAAAATCTTATTAATGAGATAAAAGACAGATTTGGTGAACCACCTACACCTGTAAATAATCTTGTTTCTATAATAGGTTTAAAATTGATGATGAAACAGTTGTGTATATCTGAGATTAAGGAAGAGAAAGGAATAGTTATTATTACGTTTGAACCAAAATCAAATCAGAAAATATATGAAAGGTTTATTAGTAAACGCATATTTGATAATTACAAAGATATAATACAATTTAATCATGAGCATAATAATATAATAAGATTTAATATACCACAGAATACTAATATTTTAGAATTTATAAAAACTGTTTTATTTGAAATTGCAAATTTGTAAAATATATGATATAATTATTCTTAATTTGATTATATATTTAAAATTAGATAACAGTTTACTATAATAAAAAAGTAATTCTACAATAATTTTGCAGATTGATACTGATACTGTTAATACGATACTTTATTCTTTCTAATATAAATTGTTATTCTAATAGAAAGGTGGTAATATTTTGAATAAACTAATTATTTTAGTTTTATTCTCAATTTTTTTATTAAGTTGCCAGAAACAGGAACAAGTTATAATAGCGAAAGTTGGCTCACAAAAAATAACTTTGAAAGAAGCAAATGATAGGATAGCCGGTTTATCAGAAAATTATAAAAGTTATTTAAGAACGAAGACAGGCCAGAAACAATACATAGATTTACTTGTGAGAGAAAAACTTGTTCTGGAAGAGGCGAGACGTCAGGGGATTGATAAGAATAAAGAGATTATAGACGAAGTAAAAAGGTTTAAGGATAATTATAAGAAACGGGTTGAAGAATATAAACAGAATTTAGTTGTAAATAAATTAATGCAGGAATTACAAGATAAGACATTTACACCGTCAGAACAGGAATTGAGAACATATTATAATGAACATAAGAAACAGTTTATTAGTCCAGTTGAAGTTAGTGTTAGCCATATACTTGTTTCAACAAAAGAAGAAGCAGAAAAGATTATTAAGAAGTTAAAAAATGGAGAAAAATTCGATGAATTAGCTAAAAAATATTCAATTGATCCGGCAAGTAATATATATGGAGGTGACCTCGGGAAATATAGATATGGTGAACTCTTACCAGAATTTGAAACAGTTGTAGAAAAACTTAATACAGGTGAAATATCCGATGTTGTAAAAACAGCATATGGTTATCATATAATCAAAATTACTGGTAGAAAAATATTACCAACAAAGAAGTATGAAGATGCAAAAGAAGATATAAGAAAGCTTATAATTAAAGATAAATTTGATGAATGGGTTGAAAAGAAAAAGAAAGAGTTTAATGTAAAAATAAATGAAAATATTTCGTTAGCTATTGATAATCCATATACTCAAATGCCTTTAAAGTAAATTTTATAGAATAAGGAGAATAATCTAAATGAGAAAAAAAGAGACAGTTATTAGTTTATTTTTAGTGATTGTAATAAGTTTTATTAGTTCAACATCTCTTCATAGTGGAAAAGTAATTGATCGTGTGCTCGCACAGGTTAATGATGAACAAATTTCGTTAACTGAATTCGAGAAAGTATCCGGACCTTTGGTAGAAGAATACAAGAAGAAAATGCCTAATGCAACTGATGAACAAATAAAAGAATTTAAAGAATCAATTTTATCTGAAATGGTTAACAATAAACTTATTGTTCAAGAAGCAAAAAAGCGAAAGATAGTTGTGACACCACGACAGATTGAGGAACAAGAAAAGAAAATAAAAAGTCAATTCTCTTCAGAAAGTGAATTCAAAAAACAACTTGAACAAGAAGGAATGACTTATAAAAAATTTAAGGACAGAATCAAAGAACAACTTATGGCAGAAGAACTGACATATATGGAAGTTACTTCAAAGATTTCTCAAGAACCAACAAAAGCAGAAATAAAACGGTTATTGGATTTACTTGAAAAAAAACTTAATAATGAAACACTTAAAGATGTAACAGAACAAGAAGAACAGAGTATTGAACAACTTTCAGAACTTATAAAACGTTATTTTGTGAATAAAAAACAACAAGAAAAATATAATGAATGGGTAAAAAAATTACGTGATAAATCAAAAGTGATAATTAACCCGATTGAATAATTTTTATTAATTTTTCCTGATTATAAAATTTGTGTCAATAAATACATATCTTTCCATAATTCGTATGTTTTGTTCTGATCAGAGATTGATATATTCTGTATTTCATTTATAGGTTTATTGGTATATTAATTGTCTTAAGTTAGAATTTAATTAGAAGTTATTTCTTATAAAGTAGGTTGAAACAAGTAGATTTGGATAAACCTGTTATTTTTATAAGTATGGGCGATCCCGCTGGGATCGGTCCAGAGATTATTATTAACTCATTTTTAAAAGATAAAAATTTATTCAATATATGTACACCTGTTGTTATAGGTAGTCTCTCAATATTATCCTATTATTGTTCTAAGAAAGATCTACTCTTGCCAGTAAAAGATATAAAAAATCTTTCCATAAATAATAAAATTAATGTAATAAATATAGATACAGATAAAAAAATTATACCCGGTAAACATGATAAATATTGTGGTAGATTATCAATAAAATATTTAGAATATGCTACTAAATTAGTATTAAATAACAATAGAACAGCAATTGTAACAGCACCGGTTTCAAAGGAAACAATTATGTCTGCTGGTATAAATTTTAGTGGTCACACAGAATATATTGCGAAATTATCCGATGTAAAATCAGTTGCGATGTTGATGGTATCAAAATATAATAAAGTATTATTAGTTACTCGACATATTCCATTAAAAAATGTCAGTAAAGTTCTTTCAATTGAATTGATTACTCAGCAGATAGAAATAGTATGTGATACTTTAAAAAAATATTTTAAATTGAAAACACCTAAAATTATTATGTGTAATTTTAATCCGCACCAGGGAGAAAACGGTAGAATCGGTGATGAAGAAAAGAAGATAATAGAACCTGCAATAATAAAACTAAACAAATCAGGAATATCTGCGAAGGGTCCGATACCAACATATAAAGCATTCATCAGTCCTTCAGATTTAATAGTATGTTATTATCATGACCAAGCAATGATTCCTTTAAAATTATTATACGGTTTAAAATTTGTTAATTTGACTTGTGGATTACCATTTATACGTACTTCACCATCACATGGCG
>Ga0207433_10002591_pt1 | contig 36605 bp, 38 predicted proteins | sample YelNatPaOPGAMG01_FD_187559 | JGI IMG/M metagenome (GOLD analysis project Ga0207433, IMG submission 187559) | Hot spring thermophilic microbial communities from Obsidian Pool, Yellowstone National Park, USA - OP-RAMG-01 (SPAdes) (version 3) | ecosystem: Environmental > Aquatic > Thermal springs...
AGAATCTAGAATAGGCTACTGTCTTGGAATCGAAAGCACTGCAGACGACTTCAGCGTTGGAATAGCAGACTTTGAAGGGAAAATACTGGCAAATGTTGTAAGCGCCTATATACCTCCTGAAGGAGGGATACATCCAAGAGAGGCGGCGCGGCACCACGCTGAAGTTGCAAGTAAAGTTTTGGAGGAAGCATTTTGGAAAGCCGGAATAAAGCCTAAAAACTTGGCGGTTGTAGCGTTTGCACAAGGTCCAGGGCTTGGGCCATGCCTTAGGACAGGTGCCACAGTAGCCAGAACCTTAGCCTCCTATTTGGGGGTTCCGCTTGTAGGAGTCAACCACTGTGTGGCTCACATTGAGATAGGGAAGCTTAAAACTGGCGCTAAAGACCCTGTTACGCTTTATGTTTCTGGCGGTAACACCATAGTAGCTGCTTTCGATTCTGGCCGCTACAGAGTTTTCGGCGAAACACTGGACATTGCCCTTGGAAACTGCTTAGACGTTTTTGCAAGGGAGGCTGGACTGCGGCAAAAAGCGGGCGAGCCCTTAGGGGCTATTGTGGAAAAGTTTGCCTCAAAAGGAGCGAAATTTATTCCGTTGCCATACACTGTTAAGGGCATGGACATGTCTTTCAGCGGTTTATTAACAGCCGCAATTAATCTGCTTAAAAAGGGGAAGGATTGCTTGGAAGATTTATGTTACAGCCTTCAAGAAACTGCCTTTTCCATGGTCACTGAGGTAACTGAAAGAGCCTTAGCCCACACGGAGAAAAAAGAGGTGTTGCTTACTGGCGGAGTGGCTGCCAACAAAAGGCTTCAGGAAATGGTCTGGTCTATAGCTGAAGAGCATGACGCTAGATTCTGTGTTGTACCCAGCGAGTTTGCCATCGACAACGGTGCCATGATTGCGTGGACAGGTGTTTTAGCTTTCACTCATGGCTTTGTAACACCAGTTAATGAAAGCTTTGTGAAGCTGAAGTGGCGGCTTGAAGAGGTTGAGGTTCCTTGGGTGAAATGACCCAGCCACTGCTGATTAAGAAAGGCGCAGAAGCCAACTTATACCTAGCAGATTGGCATGGCAGAAAAGTAATAATTAAGAGGCGCTTGCCCAAAAGTTACAGACTCCCCGCCTTAGACGAGCAGATTAGGACTTACAGAACAATCCACGAACCTCAACTCATGAATGAAGCTAAAAGGGCTGGGGTGCCCACACCAACAATATTTTTGGTTGACATCAAAAACGCCACAATCATCATGAGTTTTATTGAAGGCAAACAAGTAAAACAGCTCTTAAATGAAGTTTCTGAAAGCAGTAGACAAAGCCTATGCGAAAAAATCGGCGAGTTTATAGGAAAACTTCATAAGCATGGGATAATCCACGGAGACTTAACAACATCCAACATGATTCAAAACCTCGAAGGGAAAATATTCTTCGTAGACTTTGGACTGGGCGAGAAAACAAAGGAGCTTGAAGCCAGAGGAGTGGACTTACACCTTATGAAGAGAGCCTTGCAAAGCATCCATTTCACATACGCAAACAAATGCTTCGATGATGTTATTAGAGGGTACTCAAGCGTTTTTGATGCTGAAACGGTGAAGGCTGTTTTGGAAAAAATAAGGGAGATAGAAAGAAGGGGTCGCTACATTGCTGAAAGAAAAAGCGAAAGCAAATAACGAGACTGAAAAAGATTTTAAATATGTAAATTAAAGGAAGCTAAAAGAAGCTGTGGGACGTTAAATGAGTTTTCAATTGAAGGGCAAGGTCATTTTCTTTGCGACAAATAACATTAACAAGTTCAACGAAGCCCGCGAAGTTTTAAGCTCATATAAAATAGCTGTTGGCATGCTAAGATTTAAAACCGTAGAAATACAAAGCGAAAGCCTAGAGGAAATAGCTAAAACCAGCGTGTTATGCGCCTTTGGAAAATGCGGCCTACCCATAATAGTAGAGGATGCTGGACTGTTTGTGGATGCCTTAAACGGTTTTCCAGGCCCTTATTCTTCCTACGTCTACAAAACTATAGGCAACGAGGGATTACTTAAGCTTATGACTAATGTGGAAAACAGAAAAGCAAAGTTCCAGTCAGTAGTAGCCTACTTTTCGGAAGAATTAAAATCTCCACTGTGCTTTAAAGGTGAAATCTTTGGAGAAATAACCAAAGAAGTGCAGCAAGGGCATTCAGGCTTCGGCTTTGACCCAATTTTTAAACCAGCAGAAAGCGACAAAACTTTTGCTGAGATGAGTGTGGTGGAAAAGAATGAATATTCCCATAGGGCAAGGGCTTTCCAGAAGTTTGCTGAATGGTATAAAACCTTCAAGAAGGATTTTGAGCGAATTGTTTAAGTTAATCCATTTCAATAGTTAGCATGAAATTTAGAATCGAAGATCTTAAATATACGTCTATCATGGCTCTTACAGAATTTAAAAGGGGTAAAGTATGCCTAAACAGGAAAAAGGTAAATCCCATTCAACAAGGCCAGTGAGCAAACGCCCCCCAAGCTGGTGTAAATATCAGCCTGAGGAAGTTGAAGCCCTAGTAATCAAAATGGCTAAAGAGGGGCATCCTCCAAGCCGTATAGGAACAATCTTAAGAGATCAGTACGCCATTCCGCTGGTTAAGCCCATAACTGGAAAGACCATAACTCAAATACTTAAAGAGGCTGGGCTTGCGCCTTCAACGCCAGAAGATCTGGAAGAACTCCTCAAGAAGGCTTCGCGACTTTCGGCGCACCTTGAGAAAAACAAGAAAGACTTGCACAATAAGAGAGCACTGCAGCTTATTGAGGCGAAAATTCACAAACTTGCAAGGTATTATAAACTTGAGGGCGTTTTGCCTCCCAATTGGAAGTATGAGCCAAAAATAGCCTCAATAACTTAAGCCTTCAATGCATGTTGTTTTTGGTTCTTGTAAAGACTTGCTATTTTTAAATGGATTCTACTAATTAGTTGTCTGTGATGGCAATGACTTTAGACGTGAACCAAAATGCAAACTTCTTTAACTCAATTTCTAAGGCTTCTGAAATAATTTTAGAAACTGTTAAGGCGGACAGCTTAATCCATGTTTATTCCCACTTGGATGCTGATGGAATAGCAGCTGCTGGAATTATTGGCAAAGCCTTGTATAGGCTTGGCGCCAAGTTCCGCATTAGGATAACCCAGTGGGTTGATGAGAAACTGGTAGCTGAAATTCTCCAAGAGAAGCCTCAAATGGTAATATTCACAGATTTGGGAACAGAATACGCAAGTTTGCTAAGCCAGAAAACTTCAGATTTAAAAATCGTGGCTTTGGACCACCATCAAGTGGGCGGAGAATTAACCGAGGGTTTCCTATGCGTTAACCCTCACTTTCACGGCATAGACGGAGCACGGGACATTAGCGGTTCGGGAGTGGCATATTTTGTGGCTAAAGCCATGGACATGGCTAATGTGGATTTGGCGCCCATAGCGGTTGTGGGGGCTCTTGGAGATTTGCAGGACAAATATGACCAGCGGATGCTCGGTGGGTTAAACGAAAAGATAGTTGAAGACGCGAAAAACGCGGGGTTATTAATTGTTGAAAAAGACCTGATTTTCTTCGGCAGAGAAACCCGCCCCATCCATAAGGCATTAGCATCCACAACAAGCCCATTCATCCCAGAAATAAGCGGTGCAGAAGACAAAAGCTTAGCCTTCCTTGTGAGCCTTGACATAAAACCAAAATATGAGGATAAATGGAGAGCCTTAAGAGATCTTTCAGAAGATGAGAAAAAAAGGCTTTGCTCAGCCCTTGCAGATTATCTTCTTTCAAAAGGACTCCATTATGAAATATCAAATCTCATCGGGCATGTTTACACTTTGAACCTTGAAGAGCCATGGACCCCCCTTAGGGACGGAAGAGAATTTGCAGTTTTGCTTAATGCTACAGGACGTATGGATAGGCCAAGCCTAGGCATAGCTGTCTGCATGGGCGACAGGAGCTCAGCCCTAGAAGAAGCCAATAAGGTTCTTGAAGATTACAGAAGAACAATCAACAAGTATCTTGGGTGGGTTATGGAAAAGCCCGGGCGAATGAAGGAGATGGAAAATATCTATGTTGTTTATGGCGAAGATTTTATAGATGACAAAATAATCGGTGCAGTTTCATCCATCCTTTCAACAAGCCTTCCAAACCCTGAAAAACCGTTAATTGCATATGCAGATGTGAAAGAAGAGGGACTTGTGAAAGTTTCCGCGAGAACCACAGACATGTTAGCCAACAGAGGGCTCAATCTTGGAGAGATTATGCAAGCTGCCGCTGAAAAATGCCTTGGAAAAGGCGGCGGCCACGATGTGGCTGCTGGAGCCCAAGTCCCCATGGAAAACATTGATGTTTTCCTAAAACTTGTTGATGAACTTGTTGGAAAACAGCTTGCTGGTGAAAAGATTGGAGGCTGAAATCGTTATTCATTATGACGATGCTGAAAGTGCGAAGGCTGTAGCGGAAGCGGTTTCGCCTGACAATTTTAAAGCGCCGCCTGGTTTACTCATCAAAACACTCTGTAGGGAAAATGAAGTTTTAACGTTTATAAATTGCAGAAGAGAGCTTCCGACGTTCATATCCACAATTGACGATTTGCTGTTTTCTATTTTAATAGTGGAAAAAACTTTGAAAACGTTAAAGGAAACCGAATAGAAACTTGATAAGATTAAATAGTTGAGTTTAAGCTGTTAAAGGCTATAGGGAAATTGAAGTGCAAGGCAAGCGTGATGAAAGTGCTGGACATAAAATTGATCCGCGAAAACCCGGGGCTCGTAAGGAAGAACTTTGAACGAAGAGGCAGCCCAGAATATCTCGAGATGCTTGATGTACTGCTGGAATGCGACAAAGTGTGGCGGCAAAAACTAACAGAGCTAAACGAGCTTCGCCGCGAAAGAAATCGCATAACCGCAGAGATTGCAACAGCAAAAAAGAAGGGTAGAGACGTCTCTGCAATTGTTTCAAAGGCAAAAATAATAGATGGAAAAATCACTGAGCTAGAAGAGCAAGTAAGCAAACATGAAGAAAAAATACGCCAATACCTCATGAAACTTCCTAATCTCCTGCATGAGTCTGTTCCAATAGGTAAAGACGAGCTTGACAACGTAACTGTTAGAACGTGGGGAAAAATACCTGATTTCAGTTTTCCAGTAAAAGATCACATAGATTTAGGGTTAAGCCTAGACATAATGGACATTGAAAGGGCTGGAAAAATCGCAGGCGCCAGATTCTTCTACCTAAAAGGTGAAGGCGTTCTCTTAGATATGGCTTTACTGAACTTTGCACTGGAAGAGATGGTTAAAAAGGGCTATACCCCTATAGAACCGCCCTTTCTCATGAGGCGCAAGCCCTACGAGGGCGTTATAGCCCTCAGCGACTTTGAAGACAACCTATACAAAATTGAAGGTGAAGATCTATACCTAATTGCCACTTCGGAGCATCCTATGGCAGCGATGTTTATGGATGAAGTTTTAAAGGCAGAAGATTTGCCCGTAAAGTTTGTTGGGGTAAGCACTAATTTTAGAAAGGAAGCTGGAGCCCACGGCAAAGACACCAGGGGAATTTTCCGCACCCACCAATTCAACAAAATTGAACAGTTTATCTTCTGCAAACCAGAAGACTCTTGGAATTTTCATGAAGAACTGATAAGAAACGCTGAGGAACTTGTCCAAAAACTCGGCTTACCCTACCGTGTCGTAAACATCTGCACTGGCGAAATCGGAACAGTTGCCGCCAAAAAATATGACATTGAAGTTTGGATGCCTGTCCAAAGGGCTTATAGGGAAATAGTTTCATGCAGCAACTGCACAGACTACCAGGCAAGAAGACTGAACATAAAATACAGAGAGAAAGAAGGCGAGCCGCCGAAAGGTTTTGTGCACACTTTGAATTCCACAGCATTAGCCACTGGAAGAACAATGGTTGCAATCCTTGAAAACTACCAGCAAGAAGACGGCTCAGTGATAGTCCCAGAGGTTTTAAGAAAATATATGGGCGGTATAGAAAGAATCGAACCAAAAGGTAAAGCTTAATATTCTATTATGCGATTTTCTCCGCTGTTATAAATGGAGGGTGCAAGTGTCTACAAAAAAGGTAAGGGACAAGTGGCGTAGCAAAGCGTGGTACACAGTGTTGGCTCCACCCTACTTCGGAAACGCTGAGTTAGGCGCAATTCCCGCCGATGAACAAGAAAAGCTTATAGGCAGAGTAATCGAGGCGACATTATACGATATTACAGGCGACTTCACCCACCAATATCTGAAGTTATATTTTCAAATAACCCGCGTAGACGGTAAAACAGCCCACACCATGTTTAAGGGACATGAATATTCCCGAGACCATTTGAGAAGTCTCGTGCGGCGAAGGACAACAAAAGTGGATGGCATATTTAATGTTTCAACAAAGGACGGATACAAGTTTCGGGTAGCGGTCTGCGCCTTTACCCTTTCGAGAATTGAAACTTCACAGGAGCGGGCCATACGCAAAGTTATGGCAAAAATAATTGTAGAAAAAAGCTCAAGTTTAACCATGGACCAGTTTGTCCAAGAAATGGTTCTAGGCAAAATCGCCTCTGACATTTATAACGAAGCCAAAAAGATAGTTCCTCTACGCCATGTAGGCGTTAGAAAATCAAAACTTCTAACACAAATAGCACAACTACAGCTACAAAAAGCAAGTTAAAACCAGTTTTCCGCAAAACTTTTTCCATACTCCTAAAATACATTTTTAAACTTACAATAAATTGCTTATGTCAAAGGGTGTCTCTCATAAACGAGGAAAAAATAAACTGTAAATGTTGAGGAGAACACGATGGAAGAGGTCAAAGTTGTTTTATATGGAGTCGGCGCTGTCGGCCAATTAATAGCTAGATTCCTATTGGAAAAGCAGGGCGTTAAAATAGTGGGTGCAATCGACGTGGCTGAAGATAAAGTTGGAAAGGACCTAAGTATGCTTCTAGGCTTGAAAAAGAAATTAGGAATAATTGTTTCTAAAGATGTTGCTTCTACGCTTTCAAATGTTGAAGCAGATGTGGTTATTCACACAACAACATCGGACCTTAAAGAAACCTATCCCCAAATAGTCTCGCTCTTAAAACACCATGTAAACGTGATATCCACATGCGAAGAACTATCCTATCCCTATTATTCAGAGCCAAAACTCGCCGAAAATCTAGACGCACTTGCTAAACAACATGGTGTAACAGTTTTGGGAACAGGCATAAACCCTGGCTTTTTAATGGATACCCTTGTGATAACGCTGACGGCGGTCTGCCAAAAAATAGATAAAATTGAAGCAGTTAGAGTTGTGAACGCTGCGGCGAGGCGGCTGCCCTTCCAAAAGAAGATAGGTGCAGGCTTAACTGTTAAAGAGTTCAGACAGAAAATTGCAAACAAACAAATCACCGGACATGTGGGACTTGAGCAATCTGTTGCAATGATCGCCGATGCCCTATGTTGGAAACTTGACGGGATAAAGGCCGAAGCAGTTGAGCCGGTAATAGCTGCAGAAACCGTGGAAAGCGATGTCATAAAGGTTGAGGCTGGAAAAGTGGCTGGTTTAAGGCAAAGATCCAGAGGTTTTATGGAAGGCCGAGAAGTAATCCTCTTAGATTTTCAAGCATACATAGGCGCGAAAGAAGAATACGACGCCATAACAATTCAAGGGGTTCCAATAGTTAAACAGAAGATTCAGCCATGCATACACGGCGACATAGGCACTGTAGCAGTTGTTGTCAATTCAATTCCTAAAGTGCTTAATGCGCCTTCCGGCTTACTCACCATGAAGGATCTGCCAGTTCCATCAGCTGCTCTTGGAGATTTGAGGAGACATGTTTTAACTTCAAAGCCGCTGGCATCAAAGTAAATATTAAGCCAAACAGATTCCAATTAACATGGGATATAAATGTCGGAAATGTATGTGCACGCGAAAGGCTCCTTCTGCCTCGACAGCCTAATTGAGAAGGTTAAAAATTTTCATAAAGCTGGAGCGTTAGCCCTTTTCATAGGTGTGGTGCGTGGTGAAACTCCAGCTGGGGAAAAAGTGCAAAAATTGGAGATAGAGGCTTATGAAGAGAAGGCAAACGAGGTGCTTTCAAATATATGCCAAGACCTAAAGAAAAGAGAGGGAATCGTAGATGTTCAAATTCACCACCTTTTAGGCGAGTTTACCGTCGGCGAAGACTTGGTATATGTTCTAGTGGCTGGTTCTCACCGGGATAATGTTTTTCCAGTTTTAAAAGAGGCTGTTGAAAGATATAAAAAAGAAGCTCCCATCTTCAAGAAGGAGTTTGTGATTGGAGGTGGAGGAGAAGAAAAAGCCTATTGGGTAGCCGAAGAGCAAAACTCTTAACTATTATAGCATGGGAAGTGTTATTAAGCATCTTTTCAAACCTATGATTGGAGATGAGAATTTGGAGAAGAAGAGTTATGCGTGGTTTGAAAGGCGGCGGAGAACCAAGGCTCTAGACTTGGCTCAAGAGCAAATAACCAAGGCGCTTGACACAGTAACTTTGCTTCATCAAGCAATGCAGAAAATGTTGGAAAACAACAAGAAAGAAGCCGTGCAAAACATTGAAAATCTTTTCAAAGTGGAAAAAGAGGTGGACATGCTTCGCACAGAAGTTTTCAAAGAACTCTCAAGAGGTGTAGCTCTCTTTGCAGAATACCGCGAAGACCTAATGCACCTTGTAAAAAGGCTAGATACACTGGCGGACCACGTCAAAGACGCAGCAAGATGCATTAAAATGCTTGAAGGAGCCAAAATTCCAAAAGAACTCTGGGAGAAAACAGCCCACGCAACCTCAATTTTGGTGGACTGCGCCCATGCGTTGCGAGGAAGCCTAGAAAAAATCGCTGTGGACTCTGTGGGAGCTATTAATGGAGCGAAAAAAGTTGAAGAAATTGAAAAGAAAATAGACGACGAATACCTCAAAACTAAGACTCTGTTCATTAAATATGCTGGAGAAATGGACAGCGGCTCCATGGTTATATTCGACGACCTAGTGGAGTTCATTGAGCACGCCGCAGACATGTGCGCTGACACAGCAGACTACATAGTGATACTTGCCAGCAGAGAATAAGCTATTTGCCAGACTTGGCTACAACTTTTCCAAGGACAAATGAGGCGTCTAATAACAGAAAAACGCCGAAAAAGCCTGCAAGCACCGTTTATAAATAGGAACTTCTAACAGTTGGCAAAGTGTAATCTGGCATCAGCCCAGTCCAAATATTTTCTGGTTCTTCAATTTTTAGGGTTTCAGCCGCTTTTTCCAGTCCGTCAGGATCTGTTGAGGCGAATGGCGCTAAAACCGCAAAACCAACCAATATAAGCACCATTGTCTTAATTAGTCCTCCTTTTTCAACGTTCCCTGAAAGAAGCTTAAGCCTCCTATAACTGACATGTTAAAAATGTTTGCTCCTAAAGCGAATATTCCTCCATCCGCGAAAAATAGTGCTTACATCAACAAGACAATGGTCATGCTGAGAATAGCGGCGTAATGGCCTAAAACCATTGCATGGAAAGTGCCGCCGACTAAATTTCCGCTTGTCCCGTAAACTATTGGAAAGTTTAACATTTGCGCCACAAAGACAAATGCGCTTGAAACAGCAAGCAATGACGCCAGCGATCGGGTATAAGTGGACTTAGTATGAGGAATGCTGGCCGCGGATAATTTCTCTTTTAGAAAGAAGCTTGTTTGTAAATAGGCTTGAGGAAGTTTCGGAGAGGGAAGGGGAAGTCTGGATAAAAGCATCTCTTATAGACGAACCTTTAATTTCACTTTCCATGATAAAGGGTGTTAAAGGCGTTACAGAGTTTTTCTCCCGATTGGAACGCAAAGGTCTTTTGCTTAAAAAGAACGGGGACTATATGAACTGTTTCACCCATTATTTAGGGATTATTTACGAAAATTAGCTAAATAATATTTTTACTGGGTTTGTCTGCTCATTTCCATTTGAGCGAGTTAGCTGAATTTTTGTTCCATTTCGATGAGGCGGTTTTCTATTTGGCGGTAGTTTATGTATTTTATGGAAATTATCCGCGGGTAATTTCCGGGAAATCTATAGCCCGCACATTTGGATGGGCGCATTCAGAATAATATGCTACCTCAGGCTATTAGGTCTTGCAATCCATCGAAAACTGTTAAAAAGATATCTAAAAACATGTTTTATTGACGATTACTAAAAAGGTGTAACATGTTATGAGGAATAATGTGATTTTATTCTCTACTTGAAAGTGTTATGATGTAGTCTGCTGTGTCTGCGCACATGTCTGAGGCTTGTTCTATAAATTCTATCAAGTCGTCGAAGATTATGATAGCGCCTGTGTTCATTTGCTTTCCATACTTTATGAGTAGTTTTTTCATGTTTATGTATTCTTTGTCTATTTTGTTTTCGATTTCTTCGACTTTTGTTGAGTGTTTTATGGCTTCAGTGGGGGCTGATGAAATTTTTTCTATACTTGGGTGAAAAAAGTTAAAAAGATATCTATTTGATATCATTCGCCATTCAGAGTTTTAGGATGTCTCCTCGCACAAGAAAAACGCGAAGAAAACCCATAAGTTAGCCCAGACGCAAATCCAGTCAATCTTCGGTGTTTCAGCAAAGCTGATAAATAACCTCCATATAAATTGACGATAGATTTCCCTTATGTCTCGTCATACTCAATTTCAGCCTCTTCAAACTTATTAGTAGATGATTCACGAATTTCTATGACTCTAATTTACGTAAAGCACTTAATTCATCATATAATGATTCGTCGAACGGTCTCTTGTACGGCTTAGGTTGAGTTTTCTGAGAAAAATCGAAATATTTCCCTCTTAGTTTTTAACACTTCTCTATTAAGGTTTGTTTAACTTAGTTTATTGAGGCATTTTCTATGAAGAACGGCTACAATAAAAGCTAGAATAAATAAAATGGCTAAAAAAGCAAATTGGTTTGTCATAAAATAGTTTATTGACGAACCGAAATCTGGAACAATAAAGTTTACAATAATTAAAGAGAGTAACAGAAAAAATATTCCAGAGAGCAAATCTATTTTTTCTCTAGCCGCCATATATCTTGAAAATTATACAAGTTAAACAAAATAAGTTTTTCCATCCTAGCAATACAGATATATTTTTGCTGGTTAACGTAAGATTTTGGATATGACCCAAAGTGCAAAAATCAGAATTGAAATCATGAAAAGAGCTCCATCCATGAAACCAGTAATATATAAACCGTAGTTAACCAATATATAAGGTCTAATTTGAGTATAGTATGACAGTATACTCATGACAGGAACGAACACAAACCAAAACAACTTCTTTACTAGCCATTCTAAGAAAGATTTGAATATTTTAGACCGAGCTCGCGTTTTCTTTATCATTACGAGTCTCGGTTCTATAATATATATGTTGTAGTTTATATAAAGTTTAGGCAATAAATTTAACATTTAGCGTAAGTGTTAAATATCTAAGCTACATAAAACCATTGGGAAAAATGAAGCTAAGCAAACAACAAAAGCAAATCTTACTGCTCTTTATAGGAGCAGGGAGAAGAGAGAAAGCTATCCATCTGAGATTGAGAGAAATAATCACGGAGATAGAAAGAGCAGTGCATGGTTCATCACCCAGACATCACTCAAACGTCAAAATGGCTAGCTTTAGCCGTAGCCTGCAGAATTTAAAGAAAAAAGGTCTAATGGAAAATACTGGTTTATATTGGCGTCCAACTGATGCTGGTTTTCGAAAAGCCTTAGAAATAAAACGGGAAATGATAAGGTACATTGAAATTGCAGATGAGTTCCGAAATTTAGTGGTCTAAGAATACAATGTTTGCTTTTTGCTTGCAATGTAAGAAAAGGTAAAAAGTAATTCTACCTCACAAGTAGACTTGAGTGATGTTTCGAAGGCATTTCTCTGACACTCAGCAAGTGTCAAGAAATATCTTTTTATGAGTTGACAGTTTTAAACTCCGAAGTGAAATTAAAAGCTACACGCATTTCGAAGTCAATTTTTTGTTGTTCTACGCTCAAAACGAGCGAAATTTGAGCGAATTTAACGTTGCGAAGATGGTGCGGGGGGTGGGATTTGAACCCACGAACCCCTACGGGACAAGGTCCTAAGCCTTGCGCCTTTGACCAGGCTTGGCGACCCCCGCATCTCTCTAAGTCATCATCTGCATGTAGGCTCTTAATAATAAATTATTTGCTCTTTAGTGTGTATGTTGCGAAACTCTTTAAAAATGGCTGCGTAAATAATGCTGGAGAGCATGCCTCGGTGGCCTAGCCTGGTGGGGCATCGCCTTGGTAAACTGTTTCCAGAGAGGCGGTGGTCGCGGGTTCAAATCCCGCCCGAGGCTCCAATACCTCTAGTTCTGGAGCCCTTTCCATAGACGCGATTTTTAAGATCTCAAGATCCGGTACCTTTGAAATGACCGATATACATGGGTGTGCCGGGAGGCTTAAGGCTGCCAGGCACAGGCTTTCCAAATTAGAGCACGGAGAGCTATTGCTGAAGTTCCTCGACCACCTTCAGGCTTTAGGTCTTTCGCCGTCAAGGGTTTTGAAGTACGCTACGCAGTTATGCACATTATTCAAAAACGTTCCCTTCGATCCCGTAAGCGCGAATAGGGCGGACGTGGAGAGGGTTGTCGCCTGGATAAACAGCCAGCCATATAAGTCTTGGACTAAACATGGGCTTAAGCTTACGGTTAAGAAACTTCTACAATACGCCAAGTATGGAAGCTGCCACAGAAAGGCCCCCGTCCCGCCTGAAGCATCATGGATTGAGGTGAAAGCCGACGACAAAGACAGCAGAGTCACGCCTGAATCCCTCCTAACAGCTGAAGACGTTAAGGCGATGGTTAGGGAGGCTGAAAACGAAAGGGACAAAGCCCTAGTCGCAGTTCACTTCGAGGCCGCGCTGAGGCCTGGAGAGCTTTTAACAATGAGGGTTGGAAGCGTGGAGTTCAAGGACGAATACTGCCTTATAACAGTTAATGGCAAGACTGGGCTGAGGCGCATACCCCTAGTGGCATCACACAAGCCTCTATTGGAATGGCTTGAAAAACATCCGAAAAAACTGGATTTGAACGCGCCGCTATGGGCGTCTCTCAGCAACAAATCCAAAGGCAAATGCGTAAGCTACAGCTACCTCCGCAAGCTGCTCAAGAGGCTTGCCCAAAAAGCCAACCTTGGAAAAGACGTCTGGCCATACCTACTGAGGCACTCCTCCCTAACAAGCCTAGCCAAAGTCTTCACCGAATCAAAACTTGAACTGTACGCGGGCTGGGTTCAAGGTTCAAAAATGGCAAGGCGATACGTGCACTTCTCAGCCCGAGACCTTGAGGAAGCCGTACTGGAACCCCACGGCCTAAAACAGCCAAGCAGAACCAGCGGAGTCTTAAAAGCGGAGGAATGCCCGAGATGCGGCGCAAAAAACCCTCCAGATGCCTTAAGGTGCAATTGCTGCGGCTACCTAATCGACAAGGAGCTCGCCACAAAAATGGAGGAAGAAGAGCGTAAGAAAGACGAAGCCATAATATCTAGGATCGAGCGTTTGGAACAGCTTGTTTGCTCCCTGCTGAACGGAAAGAACTCCTCTCCTTAAAAAGTCTCTTTAAATTCTCCAATTCGCGAAGCAGCTTCTCAAGATCGACCCGCCTAACAACTGCATACTCATCTTCCACCACACAATCACCATAGGGCGAAGGCGTGAAAACTTAAAAATCAAGTCCTTGAAACAGCAATGCGTGTAGCATCTACGGAAACTATACGGTTGACGGATGCACGTTTTTCAGCCCTTATTGTGGTCCACAATTAGGGGGCTTTCGCGTGAATCCGTCAACCTACACGCTTTTAAACTGACGCGCGCATGGAGGCACTTTTGGATGTGATTTTTAAGTTCTCGTGCAGCATGCTTTAGGGTTTAACATGCTTGCTTGCCCTAGTGGTAGCGAGAAAAGCAGCCAGAACATTGGCACCTCTGTCCCAAAATGGTAAAGTGCCGATACTGCGGCAGCCATGAAGTGAAACTAAGTTTTATCTGCCGAATTTTTAACAAAAATTACATATGCCGAATTTTTAATAAAGCCAACAATAGGTATAGTTAAGCGAGCGATTGCACTGACTGTATGGGTGTTCGCTGTTTTTTCGATAAATTATTACGCTTCTTAAAGTAAGCTATGAGTCCTACGCCTACAACAGCCACGGACGCTACAGCAGCTGCAATCGTTGTTGGTAAAGGCTCTGGTTTTGCTATGGTGAAGGTGATTGTTTCCGAGGCGCCTGTATTTCCAAACGAGTCTTTCGCGTAGACCGTTACGTTATGCAGACCGCTTGATAATCCTGACAGAGTGGTGTTGCCAGTGACGGTTACGTTATCTTGCCCGTCAAGGCTGTAGCCCATCCACACGACTGGCTTATTCACCGTAAAAGTCAAAGAAACATTGCTCACAGCGTATGTCCTGTTGTTCTCTGGCGAAACAACCGAAACAACAGGCGAAACAGTCCCGTACCCGATGGGCGTGTACTGCTCATTTGTTGCGTATGGCGTGATAATGGGATCTTCGCCGATGCTATGTAGCGGATCGGGGTAAGTGTAAGTATTGCCTCCAATTGCGTATAGCATGTCGTTTACGACGGCAACAGCAAAATTAATGCGGGCTGTGGGCATTTTGGCTCCAAACGTCCAAGTATCAGTCTCAGGATCGTAAACTCGAAGTGCATCGTCTAAAATATAGATTCGCTTAGGCGCCATCTCACCAGTCGTCAAGATTAAAGCTCCTCGCTTGACTCCTCCCGTGGGAGGAGTTGCTCCTTGAGCCCATTTGTCAGTTTCAGGGTCGTATATTTGGTTCAGGACGTTAAATTGTCCTCCTGAATAAAAATAAGATATAAAGTATATCTTATTGTTAATGACCGCTGATGCTCCATGTGCTTCAGTCGGTATAGGCGCCTTATTGGTCCAGGAATCTGTGGCTGGATCATAAACTTGGTTAAGGGTATTATCGGGATTTCCGCCTATCATGTAGATTTTGCCGTTTACAACGTTCGCTTCCGCCACTTTGGCTTTCGGCATAGGCGCTTTTATTTCCCACTTATTCGTAGCTGGATCGTAAACCTCGTTAACTCCGGTATAGAAATATTCTCCAGTGCTACTAGAATAGCCTGTGACTCCGCCTATGCAGTAGATCTTGTTTTGGTAAACCGCTGTAGCAAAATAATCTCTTGAAGTGGGCATGGGTGCTTTGGTTTTCCACGTGTCTGTTGCTGGATCGTAGACTTCATTTACTCCTGTGACGGTCCCGTTGTTGTATCCGCCTATGCAGTAGATTTTGTTTTGGTAAGTGGCTATGGCAAAATCGCAGCGTGGAGTCGGCATTGGCGTTTTGAAAGTCCATGTGTCCGTTGCTGGATCATACTCTTCATTTGTGTCCACGATTGAGCCGACATAGGGCCACTTCCCGCTTCGGGCGTCACCTCCAATAGCGTATATCTTCCCGTTTACCACGGCTACGCCTAAGCCGCTTCTTGCCTGATGCATTGGCGCTTTTGATACCCAAGTGTTCTCAGCTACATCGGCAGAGGATTGGGCTGATGTAGAAGGAACAAACTGCTGTGCAGCCGCGAGCACTGAAGAAACGAGTAGGAGTATTGCGGAACAAGCAAGCAGATTAGCCGATTTCATGAATAATGCCTGCTAATCCTCTACATTAATGTTATGTTGATCTGGCAATTATGTTTTACGGTATACGTTTCCATCAGTACGTTTCCTCTAGTTTTTGAGGCGTGTTTGGAACAGGAAAAAAGGGAAAGGGGAAATGTTTTCGTTTTGTGTTTTGCATGTTGTTTTTCCTAAGCTACCAGTATTGGTAATACACTGCTGTGATTTCCGTGTTTGAATAGACTGGTCTGCTTGCGCCGTTACCGTAGCCGTCGGTAAAGTACGCAAGGTAAGATTGGCAGCCGAAGTGCGGGTTGTTAACCCATTCGTCTACAAAGACTGTGTGCCAACCCGCCATTACTGGGACAGATGCGTATCCGTATCCAACCAAATTGCCATCAATGAAGATGCTGGGATAAAGCGGGTAGCCTGAGTATTCGTCAACAGCATAAACCGTCAACCAGTAGTAATTTCCAATGATTATGACGCGCGGGCTAGACCAGCTGCTCCAACCGCTGTTGGGGCACCGCGCTTGAACCCTGACGCTGTACAGTCCTCCTGAACTCCAAGAATGAGAAGCGTACGCAGTGGCGCCGTCAGAATACCAGCCTGTCTCCGTGTAAGGCGAGCCATCGCCCCAATCAAACCTGTATTGTACGCTATGCCCGTAAGGATCTGTTGCAAAAGCGCTGAATTCGTAGGATACGCCAATGTCCCCTGCTATGGGACCGCCTACAGAAGGCGTACTAGCCGCGTCAGATGGCGGAGTAAACTGTTTTAAGCGTATGTTCCCATTGCCGTAGACCGCAAGAGTACTGCCATACCCAATTTGCAGTTCCCCTTCATCGTAGTAATATCCATTTCCGTTCTTATCAAAAGGCCATATTGCATCAAATCCTGTCCGAAGCGGACTAAATCTGAAACTCGAGCCCATGAAATGCCATGAAGCACTATCCAAAGCTTGGTTCACCGACATGTCATAGTACAAGGCATGGTAAAAGAAACTGTAAACCCAGTAATAGTACGGATTACCTCCGCCGCCGCCAAAGGGTATGCCTTGCGTCAGAGATGCTGAACCGTAAGGAAAGCCTATGTAAACTTGGGAACCCCAATCTGGGTCGTCATAGCCGTCATCGCTCATATGGTTCACTATGGTGAACCCTGGCGTAGAACTCTTGTCTACAACATAACGCCCATGGGTAAAAGCGAATGGCAATCCCCGCGCTCTTACGCCGTCAATTAAGCCTTGACCAGTAGTGTTTGCTGACATACATGTGCTAATGAATGCAAAGACGATTTTGCCCGGATGCGTCAGCGGGTATATGTCCATGTCGAAGACGCCGTGCTGTAAGAGTGAAGGATCCTGGTTCGGTCCAATGCCTGGATAAGTTTCACCTCGGTAAGTACCATAGTTGTCTTCGAACATGTAATGAAATTCATTGGGAGGTGCTTGATAACCTGGGCATGTGCCCGGATAGCCGCCGACGCCGTGATCGAAAGCGACTACCGCCACACGGTCGTAGTAGTCTGACATCCAATCAATGTTATTGAGGATGTTGCTTTTCCACGAACCATAGTTGCCTTGGTAATTGTAGCCGACATAGCCGTTGGCAGCGAACCACGCTGAAATGTTAGCTGCAGCGAGCCGCTGCTGATAAATCTCATTCGGGCTTTTGCGCCAGCTTAAACCGGTACTTGGATTAATTGCACCGGTGCTTTCGGAGCCCCAAACTTGTGCCGCCCGTGTTGTTGCGTTAACTGTTGCAATGGGCGCCAAGAGTATCATGGAAGATAATAGAATACAAAGCAGCATTCCGCCGGTTTTTAGAGAGCGCGGTTTTAGCAGAGCAGCATAGTGCAATTTTTTCTTTCTACTCATCCAGACTATGGCAGTTCCTATGGTGGATGCTGCAACGGTTGGAAGGGTAATCAGCATGGTCAAATTTGAGTTTACTCCAGAGACCGACGCTTGACTCCTCACGTTTGAGGTAGGGGCGTCTTCTGACGGAGGTAATATTGACCATGCTTCTTGGACAGACCTGACTTCTTTAGTATCTGCCCAGACGTCAACTTGTATGCCGTACATGTAGCCGTACCACTTGTTTAAGGCAATGCCAACACGCCAAACAGGATAAAGCCTCAAAAGGTCAGCGCTGCGCGTCTTTTCTGCTCTTAAAGAACAGTCGAAAACCAAAGCGGTCCAGCGGACGTTTGACTCATTGAAATTCTTCGCCTCCAAAGTATCATCGTCCAGCTTCACGCTCCAAGAGTGAGCCTTAGCAGTCTCCAACGCAATAGCGATTGCTTCTTCTTTGGAAAGGTTTACGCTTGTTCCGCCAACATCATAGAGCTGCCAATTGTCTACGAAGGCTGATAAGAATCCGTCCTTAACGCCTAAGGCTATGAACTTGGAGTATGGAGCGATAGCGCCGTTACACGTGTAGTACCACTTAAAATTGGTGAATCCATCGTTTGCGGTCACTTCAAGCACTGTGTTTCCTGACGTTTTTGTGAGATTCTTGCTGGCGTCCACGTTGTCCAGCGCAGAGCGTAATTCGCCGTAAAGCGGATCAGCAGTGTACTTTTGGTAGTTGCTGAGGAAGTTCTTAGCGGCAAGAATGTTGAAGCGGATTGGTGGCTTAGTTAAGCTTGGAGCATCCTCTTTTTCAGCACCTGTATCATCTGCAGACGCCCGTTCGCAAAAGTACAGAGCAGCTTAAGCTTGCTTTCGCCGGACGTGAGTTCATAGCCCACGCATTTTTGAGGAACAACACCAAGGTATGAGGCTTGGAGGTCTGGTTGGTACTCTTTTGCGGGCACGTCATACTTTGCCAAGTCAAGACCAACTACATTGCTTAGGATTGACAGTCCCTTCTGTTGAACGGTCATTTCTGCCGCGTGCACACTGGGCATCAGAGATGCAGAAACGCTCGAAACCAACAGCATTGTAAGGAAAACTGTTATGACCAGAAGCTTCTGCCTAGAATCATTTGTCATTTTCCATTTTCTCCTTTCTTTCATAGATGGAAGCTCTTTCGCTTCCACCCGCTCTAGGCATTAGACCGACGTTATATTTCCGATTTGTTTGACAAGTTTATAAAAAAACGGTTGCGCCCAGTAAATGAGAGCCAACGAAGATAACCAACACGACGGCATTGTCAACGGACAAAAATCCAAACTTCAAAATTTACAAATTCCACGCAAGATCAAACGCCTCCTATGATAACGCAACAAATACTCTGGAAAACCTGGCTTAGAAACAATCTCAACACTATAACCCAAAGCCTCCAAAACACTAACAACTTTCTCCGGAACAGCTGGAAACTCCCCTCCAAACTTGGACAACAAAACTTCACATTCCTTCGAAACGACGCGCCCACGCTTAGAAAGACTCAGGCAACCGCTCTTTAAGAAAATAAGTTGAAAACAATCCACGATTAGTAAAATGCCTCTCAGCGCCAGCCCTCAACAAATCAACTAAACTAAAAAGAGACGAATGCGCCGTCAACTCGTCAGAAACAAAATTAAATCGCCTAACAGCACTAATAACACGCTCAAAATCTTCCTCCTTCCTCAAAACAACAAATAAAGGTGCATCATCATCCTTCTTCGAACGCCGCAAAACCAAAACAACCTGACTATCCAGGACAGCCAAAACCACAAAATTCTCTTTACCGATACCTAGAGCCAAAGACCGAACTTGCGTAACCGTGCCACCCGGAGCAAAAACATAATAGAATGCAAGAGGCAAATCAAAAGTAAAAGCCCGCCAACTGGAAGGCACAACCCTAGACGAAAAAGCAAAAGAACAAGCACGCTTAGCTTCATCTTTAACCCCAAAAGCCTCAAGAACCTTTTGGACTTGAGCCTCCAACAATATTCTAACACCCACTGCAATAAAAATTAAACTAGAAACTACGTATAAACATTCTTAATTGAGCCTACATTTGAACTTTGGCTCGCCGCACTTCCAACAGTTCTTAACTAATGCGGATGGCTGACAGACAATGACGAACCTATTGTAAATCTTTAGCGATAAACTGAAACCGTTCTTTTTTAATTTTCTTCTGTTAGTTGCTGCTAAATGACGCTGTTCTTGTATTGTGGTGGTGTTAGGTGTGGTTCCGCTTGTTCTTTGTATGTTGGGTGCCAGCTTTCTCGGCTTTTGTTTATGTATGCGCTTAGTTGTTCTGGGATTTTGTGTCCCATCCAATATTCAATGTAGAGGGGATCCACTTTGTGGTCGCTTAGGAATGTGCGGAAAGCCGCTCTTAGCGAGTGGGGGCTGTAGGGGTTTCTGCCCTTAAACGCACCTGCGAATTTCTGGGCTGCTTTGCGGAAGTAGGCGTGCACATTCCGCGCTGACATGTTGTAGATGGGCGTTTCATCCTCCATTTTCCGGTTGGCCAAATGCTCTTTGAGCAATTTCACACTCCAGTTGCCCAGAAACGTTATGAAGGGTACGCCTGTTTTCCTTCGCGTCAGATCCAAGCATAATGGTGTTATGCCTTTCTCAAATTCTTCTTTAATGTCAGCATAGGTTAGGGCTAGCGCTTCTGATATGCTTAGGCCGCTTTGGAGGATTGAGGCGGCTATACTCCTATAGATAGGCTTATCCATGGATGCTATAAACAAGCCTACCTCAGCTAAGGTCCATGGGTGCTTTTTATAGATAGGTTGGGCTGGCGGAAGACGTACATAACGTAGGCTTATGGGAATTTCGTAAAATTTTGCTAGGCTTTGAACCGCCCCAACATAGACTCTGACGGTTTTCGGGGCATAGCCGCGATTCTGAAGCCAAGCCGCAAAACCGTTAAGGGTTTCAGCGGCTGTATGCCTCTTTTCATGCCTAGGCAAAAACCATTCACGCTCTACACTGTCCAAGAAGTCTCCAATGGAGCCTTTGCCAGAATAGTACTGCTGAAAAAGCCTCAGCCCTGCGACATAAACGCCGCGAGTCCCAACCTTCAAAACAGAAAGAAACACAGCCACGTCACCAGAACTTGCTAAACCCGCCAACCCAAAGCCCCTAACAAATGAAAAACTGAAAACTTTAAAACAACAAGCATGGTAGCACAGCCTTAGCATGAACAGCCACTAACAAAAGAAAACTTTAACTCAAACCACAGCCACAATATCCAAAAGGTGTCCTCACATGAAAACAAAAACGAAAAACAAAGGTGAGGGCACCAGAACTAGGGGTTTAACCCCGGCCCTCGGCACCAGAATGTTGATTTTTACCCGACCCGCGACAGTTATTTGCGCTTGCGGAAAATGTCTTGTCTTTTTGGCAGATGAATTCAAAGCCAATTTCTATAGTTCTTGGGTCTCACTTGGGTTTTTGGCGATTCTGCACAGGTATTAAAAGGAAAGTTTGGACTTTAAATGTTGTTGTTCGCTAGAATTCTGCCCCCGACAACATTTAAACCTTTAAGCCATAGAACCAAAGCCTGTTTTGCGAACATATTCAGCGGTTAAATCTAAACTCTTGGTATACTCTATTAAAAAACTCGCTCTTACTTATTCCAAGCTCTTTCAGCTAGACATTATGGTTAAAATTTGAGGAGACCTTGTTAGAGGTTTTCTATTGTTCGGCCGTCTATGACCTCGTATAATATGCTGGTGCCATATTTTGCGTTTGCTAATTCTATCTCATCGACTATTCGGTTAACCATTCTTCCAACAACAAGTACAAAGGCTTTCAGCCCTCTTAAGGCGGCTAAGGCCGATGCCTTGCTGATTCCAAACTCGATGTCGGCTTTAATATTCAACTTGTTAAGAACTGCCCTTCCAACGGTGCCCATAACTCCAACTCTGTCGGGTTTAAAATCTTCGTAAAGCCTGCGGATTTTGGCTATGTCAACGGCTCTTGATCCTCCTTCATTGATGCTTGGAAGTTTAACGATTAGGATTTTTCCATGCTCCAGTTCCACCTCGCCTTTAAGATCTACCAGCCCCACATCTTCGCCCTCTTCAGCATCTGCGACCGCTGTTCCATAAGCTTTAGCCACGTGCTCTTTCATGGGCACCGCGTATAAAACGCCGCCACGCATCACCAGTCCTACGCGCTCTCCAGCCCTTATCTTCTTTGAAGCTATAGCCGGCCAAACCCGCTCCACTTTCAAGTCTCGCTTAACCATGTTAACATACCTTTCAAGGTTTGTCAAATATTCTTGAAGCTTCTTGTTTGCCTTTGATGTTAACTTGTAGTTAGCTCTTTTAACTCCTGTTTCAAGCATTCCTTCCTTCACAAGTTTTTTAAAGTATTTTGAAACAGCTTGCACCGTTACTCCAAGGGCATCGCTTATGTCCTTCTGCTTCACGTGGGGCTGATTCCTTAAAACCTCAACTAGAATCTGAAACTTTGTGAGTTCGCCTTTATTCCTCAAAAGGTCGGTGGAGGAGTTTCTGCGAATTCTCGCCATATTATTCAACCTTGATTTAACCAAAGTTAAGCAAGTTTTATATAACCCTTATGGATGGCTTATCCATCAGTGACCAAAATGCACATAATGGACGGAATACTGACGCCCTTCTGGGTGGCGGTGTGGTTTGCAGTTGCCCTACCCTTTATAGCGGTTGGCTTAGTTAAAATCACCAGAAAAAGGAAGGAGAACCCAGCCTACATGTCTATGCTGGCCCTAATGGGAGCCACCATATTCATAATTTCTGTTTGGCACATACCCGTACCCGTAACAGGCTCATGCTCCCACCCATGCGGAGTAGCACTTTCAGCAATTCTGGTTGGGCCCTTCGAAAGCGTTGTTCTCGCATTTATCGCTCTCTTCTTCCAAATGTTTCTTGCTCATGGAGGTGTAACAACTCTCGGTGCCAACACTGTTTCCATGGGAATTGTTGGAGGCTTTTTAGGCTACGCCATATACATAGCACTTAGAAAACTAAATGTCTCCTTTTGGCTTTCAGCAGGCTTAGGAGGATTTTTCGGAGACTTAGCCACTTACCTTACAACTGCTGGTCAACTTGCCCTTTCACTGCATCCAGAAGAACCATTACTGTACTGGGGCATATTCTCAGCAGGCTTCATTCCAACTCAGGTGCCCTTAGCCATCATAGAGTTCGCCCTAACAGCCGCAGTCATAAGGTACGTTTCGATAAACAAACCTGAAATGCTTGGAGGCTGAAAGTGAAAATGGACAATTTCACGAAATACGCGCTCCTAATAATGGTGATTGCAGTGGCTGCAATGGTAATTGCCACCTACGTTGGGGTCTACGTGTACGGCGGGAATATGGAAACAAAGTATGTCTCCATGATAGAGGAGGAGGCGGAAGCCCTAGGGCTTAACTTTGGACATCTAATTGAGCTAGGCGAAACGGGCGAGTACATTGGTTTTACAGTGGCTGGCGCGGTATGCGGCTTCATCATTGGCTATATTATCCCCTCAGTTTTCGAAAAGGAAAAACAAATGCCAAAAGGAGGAGAGAAACATGCTTGAGTGGCTTTCAGGAGATCCGTTGGTTGGAATACTTACAACCATAAGCTTCTTCATCTTCCTCATAATAGGGCGTAACTTGAAACTGCGGAGAATGAAGCGTGGCAAATAATCTTGCACACCATTCATTTAGACTTTGAAGAAAACCTTAGTGAAAACACTCTAATCTACAGGCTGGATGCACGAATAAAACTGGTATGCGCAGTTTTTGCGATTTTCAGCGTCCTCTTTTTAACTCACTGGCAAACCGCCACGTTAATATTTGTTTCATGCCTTTTTCTGGCATTTTACTTCGCGCGCACACGTTTTACAATTTTCTTAAGGAGACTACTTTATCCACTTTACATAATAGCTGTTGTCTCCGCTGTCCAGCCGTTCACTTACGGCTCAACCGTTGCCGCTCTGACTCCAATTTTTTCAATACCAATATACGTTGAAGGTTTGTGGTTTGCCGTTTTAATTTTCACGCGATGCTTGGCGGCTGTGGCGGTTTTAAACCTTTTAATCTTAACAACTCCTATTATGACGGTTATGGGTTCTCTTGAATGGTTTAAAGTGCCATCGGTGCTTTTAGACGTAGCTTTGCTCATGTTACGATACATTTTCGTCATATCTGACGAAGCAACAAAAATATACAATGCACAAAAGTCTAGAGGCGGCTATTCAAAGGCTTTAGGCTATTTTAAAAAGCTTAAAAACTATGGCACACTATTTGGAATGCTTTTCGTAAGATCGTATGATCGCGCCGTGAAAGTTGGCAACGCCATGATTTCAAGGGGGTATAAGGGAGAAACCAAATTGTTCATGTTTTCCAAAAAAGCTATACCGTCAAAAGACATTTTTTACGGAGCAATTTTAATCTTAGCCGTCGCATCTTTAATTCTAATGGACTGGTTCATCCTGTAGCATTACAGTGAGGGGCACAGTTGAAAGCCATTGAAACCATTAGTCTCTCTTACACTTACCCAGACGGTACTAAGGCTCTGGAAAACATTAACTTCACAGCCGAAAAAGGCGAAAAAATAGCCATTCTAGGGCCTAATGGAGCCGGCAAATCCACGCTTCTCCACCATTTTAACGGACTCTTAATGCCTACAAGCGGCAAAATATACATTTTGGGCCATGAAGTTTCAAAGGCAAACATTGACTACGTTAGACAGAAAGTAGGCTTAGTTTTCCAAAACCCAGACGACCAGCTTTTCGCGCCCACAGTTATCCAGGACATCGCCTTCGGACCTAGAAACATGGGATTGCCAGTTAAAGAAATTGAAGAACGGGTGGAATGGGCTTTAGAGGTTATGGAGCTAAAAGGGGTTGAAGATAAGCCTCCGCAAAAACTAAGCCAAGGACAAAAGAAAAGAGTTGCCATAGCCGGCGTTCTCGCCATGAAGCCTGAAATAATAGCTTTAGACGAGCCAACCGCTAACCTTGACCCAAAAGCCGTCAACAAAATTTTAGAGCTTCTACTGAAACTAAACCAAGAGTTAGGAATAACCTTGGTCGTTGCAACACACGATGTGGACTTTGTCCCGTTGTGTTCGGACAAAGTTTACATTTTAAATAATGGAAAGACTGTTTCAGAAGGGCCGCTTAAGGAAGTTTTCTCAAACACTGAAACATTAAGAAGTGTGGATCTGCGTCTTCCAAGGATAGCCCACCTATTCGAAATTTTAAAAGTAAAAGACAAACTTCCCATAGGCAACACTCTTCCCCTGACCATAGGAGAGGCTAGAAAAGAAATTCTTAAGCTTCTACATGTTAAACCAGAAAATTAATTATCGCAGATTAAAAAGAGTTTAAAGCCTTCCAGTTTATAGTTCTTCGCTTACAGTGTAGCCTCTGGATGTTACCATCTTCTGGTTTAATACGCGTGTTGCAGAGTTTCCAACAATAATTGTGGTTGCCATGTCTATTTCGTGGTTTAACATCTCCTTAACTGTTGTTATCACTGTCTGTTCGCCCTTCCTTCCAACGTTCCGCACTATGCCAACCGGCGTATCTGGGCTTCTATACTTAAGCAATATTTCATGCGCCTTAACCAGCGGTTCTTTTCGACTTCTGCTTTTAGGGTTATAAAGAACTATAACAAAGTCTGCTTCTGCCGCTGCCTTCAGCCTTTTTTCAATTTGGCTCCATGGAGTTAGAAGATCGCTTAAACTTATGGCCGCAAAATCGCCCATTATAGGTGCTCCCAGTTTGGCAGCCACAGCCGTAGCCGCTGTTACACCAGGAACGATTTCTATTGGAATGTTTACGCCTTCTTTTTCAGCAACTTCTAAAACTGGACCTGCCATGCCGTAAATTCCAGAGTCTCCACCACTGATTACAGCGACTTTCTTATTTTCAAGAGCTTTTTTAACAGCCACCTTAGCCCTTTCAACTTCTTCCCCCATCTTCCCGCTTATGATTTCGGCTGTTGGCTTAATTAGAGAGCGAACAAGATTCACATAAGTCGCGTATCCCACTATTACATCTGCGTTTTCTATTTCGCTTCTAGCCTTAATAGTCATGTGCTCTATTGAGCCGGGGCCTATGCCTACTAGGCTTATTCTTCCTCGGCAACGGCCACTGTGACCCCGTTCACCTTCATCTTCTTCAGAATTAATCTTGCTTTCCCTCCCACAGCTAATAGGGCTGCCCTCTCGCATACTCCTCCAACACCAATCTTTTTCTTAACTATTTCAGAGTCTGGAGATAAGTCTTCATGGCTGAAACCGCGTAGACTTTCAAGACTTAAGAACTGGAGTTCCAAGCCAAGTCTTCCAGCAGCATTAATTATTCCAGGAGAACGCTTTTTAACATCAACCGTAGCCATTTTCTCCACAGCACTTAGAGGCACATGTACATTCTTCAAAGCCAGCTTAACCGCCCTCACCACTTCTTCCTCGCCGACATCTTTCCTTGCTCCAACCCCCACAGTTACGGTTTTAGGCTTTAGAACCACAACGGGTTTGTAAAAACTTGCAGTCTCCACCGGATCCCTTGAAACTATTACGCCTCCATCAAAATCTTTCAAGAATTTCGCGGCTTGGTCTAGCTGCTTAACCGTTTTAACCTTATAGCCAAAAACTCTTGAAGGAACTTTACAGCAATTTCCAACAAAGACAAGGGCTATTTCCCCGCCGTCTACAAGTATAGCGTTAACCGCTTTGAGGCTTTCCGGATTAACTATTTTACAATGTAAGCTTCTGGCAAGCTCTTCAACACTCTTTTTTCCAAGAGCATCTGAGGCGGTGGTGACTACTGCCGTTGCGTTTATCCCATCTGCTATTAGCCTAGCTAAATGGTTGGCGCCTCTATAATGTCCTGAAACTAGGGCTACAGCGAAACACCCAGCAACATCAACACACACTATGGCTGGATCGCTAAACTTGCTTTTCAGAAGTGGCCCCACAGCTCTTATTATAATTCCTGAAGCCATAACCGCCACTATGGCGTCAAACCTGCTGAAAATTTCTCGAATAAATCCCCTAAAATCACCCCTTATAGCAAAGGTTCCTTCCCTGCCATATTTTTTAGGCGCGAAAACACTGGTTTTGATATTCGCTTTGGCTAGGGCATCTCTGACTTTAAGGGCTGTTTCAGCAGCTTTCCCGCTAACATAAACTATGGCTACGCCCTTTTCAAACATCTTTTTGCCCCTTTCTAAAGGAATGGGTGAAACCTGCATCATAAAGCTTAGAATACCCGTAGGATTTTGGATTCAAAACCTCCCCAACAAGGATTAACGCTGTGCTTTTTATTCCGGCTTTTCTAACTTTTTCAGCTATGTCGCTTAAAGTGCCCTTGACAATTTTTTCTTCACGCCAAGAGGCTTTGTAGACAACCGCCACTGGAGTATCTTCTGAATAGCCTCCAAGCCTAAGCTTCTCCACAACAGTATCTATGGCGGGTATCCCTAGAAAAATCGCCATAGTAGCCTTGTGTTTGGCTAGTTCTGCGAGGTTTTCAGCCTCTGTAATTGGTGTTCTGCCTTCAGGCCTGGTGATTATGACTGTTTGAGAAACGCCGGGAAGCGTTAGTTCACGCTTTAGGCTCGCTGCAGCAGCTTGCAAGCTGCTTACTCCCGGAACCACCTCATATTCAACGACCTCTTTTTCGAGATGATCCATCTGTTCTTTTATGGCGCCGTAAAAGCTTGGGTCACCATCATGAAGCCTTACAACGGTTTTTCCCTCTTTGGCAGCGTCAACCATTGTTTTAATGATTTCATCTAGGCTCATGGCGGCGCTGTCATAAAGTTTAGCCCCTTGCTTAGAAAACTTCAGGATTTCGGGGTTTAAAAGGGAGCCCGCATAAACTATTACGTCTGCGCTTTCCAATAGTTTTTTCCCTTTCAAGGTTATTAGTTCAGGGTCTCCGGGACCTGCACCTACAAAGAAAACTTTTCCCTTTACAAGCATATTTTCATCTCCTCTTTATTATAATGGTTGAGAAATAGTCCTCGCTGACTCTCCAGTTTTGCAAATCGCTAAGCCTCCCAGTTTTTATTTCTTCTCTTGAAATGCCATTTTTCTTTACAATGACTACTGGAGAATTTTCGCTGAATCCACAAATCGTTAATTCTTTCGGCAGCTCTTTTAGTAACTTTGTTCCTTTCATGAAAACAAGTGTATCCGCGTTTTTGGCTATACCTCTGATTTTTCTTAGGTTTGTGTTTGAGGGAACTATTGCGACAACCTCTTCAGCCTCAGCTATAGGCATCTTAGAAACTGCAGCGCAAGCGGTTAAAGATGTTACACCAGGAACTATTTCAACCTCGACTTCGGGGCATTTTTCCACTATAGTTTTGTATGTGTAGATGAAGGTGCTGTAGAACATGGGGTCGCCTAAAGTTATGAAAGCAACATTTTTCCCCTCTTTAAGCTTGGCAGCTATAGTTTCTGCGTTGCTTTCCCAAACTTCTTTAAGGAATTCCGTGTTTCTGGTCATTGGGAAAACAAGTTCAAGGATTTCTGGAGTTTTCTCCAATTCTTGCAAAATAGGTTTCACTATTGCCAAAGCCAAGCTTGACTTGTCTAAGCGGGCTTTCGGCGCACATATAACTTCCACAGCCTTTAATATTTTTAAAGCTTTAACCGTGATGAGTTCTGGATGCCCAGGCCCAACGCCAACTCCTATAAGTTTGCCAAGCAAATTTTCCACCTAAACCTTTGTAGCAGATATTATCGTAATCGGGTTTCTTGCTATCATCATAACTCCAGCGTCTACCCATTTGCCTTTAGCCACGAAGACTGTTGTGACATCTATTTCTCTAAAGTTTAGCCTCTTAATTTCCTGTAAGGCTTCATGACAAGTTTCCAGCATGATTGCATTCACAACTATGCGGCCTTTCTCCTTAACTTTTTCATGGGAAACTTTTATTACATCCTTTAAAGATGCGCTTCCACCGATTATTACGGCGTCCACCAATGGCAATTCTAACATTGCTTCAGGGGCCTTCCCACGTATGACTTGAACTATGTTTTGAACGCCGAACTTCGCCAAATTTGCCTTAGTTAACTTAACAGCCTCTTCATCTTCATCTATTGCAAACACACGACCTTCGGCGCCCACTTGAAGCGCTGCCTCAACAGTTAAACTGCCTACACCGCAACCCACATCAATAACGTAAGCGTCCTTTCTGAGTCTTGCCTTAGAAATTGTTAAAGTCCTTATCTCCTCCTTAGTGGGGCCTGGAACACCCTCGCCTGTTATAAAAAACTCGTCGGGTATGCCTGGTGTTCTGTAACTCCACATAATTTTACTCATCCGTTAAAGCGGTTTAACAACCATTATGCATAAACTGCTGAAGTTTAGGGACGTTATCTCCTTCAAACTGCTTGAGAATACTCTTTCGTCATCAAGAGTGAGGTTTTCACATATGAAGACTGTTGTTTTCTCGTCCACGCCTTCGTTTATTAGGAAGCGTGCAATGTCGCTTGGAGTGAAAACCTTAGGGTCTGGAAGTATTATGAGAGTTTTTCCTTCCTTTGATGATTCGGCCAGCTTCTTCTTCTTTTGGGCGTCTACTCCCTCGTGGAAGCTTATTAAGCCAGCTTCGTCCCAGCATATTTTTAGGCGAGCTGCACACGCTTGTATTGAGCTTATGCCTGGAACAACGTTCACATCAGCGTTTTCGCCTACAATTTTTAGAACTGGCCTAAGCAGCCCGGAAAAACAAGGGTCTCCCGTTGATAAAAAAGCCACTTCCAAGCCTTTCTCCGCCTTTTTCACCGCGTATTCCACTGCTTCTTGAAAGTTTTTAGCTGTTAACGCAACCTTTTCGCCTTTTATATCATTTTGGAAAAGGTTTAGGGCTCTTTCAGCACCCACTACAATGTTGACTTTTTGCACGGTTTTCCGCGCTATTGGAGTTACGTATTCCGGTGAGCCTGGGCCGACTCCAACTATGTGGATTTTCGCCATTTCTCTATGCACCCGAAGTCTCCGCTTGTTCCTAAAACTTCCCCGTCTAGGGAAACTATTATCACGCTTATTTTCGCTTTACCTTCCACTTTTTCAGTGCAGCGAAAACGTATCCTTTCAGCAATAATGTCAAAAGTTGATCTCGCTAACTTTTCATCTTTAAGAAGCGCGATTGCCTCTTCTGCAGTATTTGAATGTAATATCTTGTTTATGAGTTGGGAGCTTGCGCCGGCTGCGCCGGCATAAGCGGCTATAACCTCCATCCTTGCATCAGCTACTTTATGATGTGTGTTAAATATTCCAGCAGCCAGCTTAACAATTTTTCCAGCATGTCCCAATAAGACCAAGTTTTTCGCGCCTTTTTCAACAGCTTTACGAAGCATGTAGCCTACAAAATCACCTGTTTGAACTATGGCGTCTTCTGGGACGTTGAATATTTGTTTTGCAAACTTTCCACCTATGTTGCCAGGCACCAGAAAAATGCATTCATAGCCGCGGGCCAGGGCGACGTCAATTTGGGGGACGAGGGAACGCCTGTAAGCTTCAAGCGAATAAGGCTTCACAACTCCTGTTGTGCCAAGTATAGATATGCCGCCAACTATGCCCAACTTTGGATTAAGAGTTTTTTCAGCAAACTCTCCGCCTCTTGGAACATCCAAATTTACTTCAACGCCTTTCCCAGGCGGCAAAACCTCTCTCACCGCGTTTTCTATCATAATTCTTGGAACCGGGTTTATGGCGGGCTCTCCAACTGGGACTGGTAGGCCAGGCTTGGTTACTACGCCTATGCCTTCTCCGCCTTTTATGGTTACTTTGTCGTCGTCAGTCACTCTTACAGTAGCGATTATTTTTAACCCGTTTGTAACATCTATATCGTCTCCGGAATCCTTAACCACACATGCCGAGGCGCTTCCAGAATCTATTTTCTGGCATTCTTCAACGGGCACTTCGAGGCGTAACCCTATTGGGGTGGGGACGCTTACGCGTTCAACAGGTTTGTCCAGCAAAGTGATAAGTGCGGCTTTGGCGGCAGCTGCAGCACATGCGCCTGTGGTTATGCCATAACGAAGAAAGCTCAAGTTTAAACCTCTTTCTGCTTTTCTGCCATGGATAAAAGCGCATTAAAAATGGCTACAGCTATGGGGCTTCCGCCTTTTGAACCGCGAACTGTTATAAAAGGCGTTGAAAGCTTCAAGACTTCCTCCTTGGCTTCTGCTGCACCCATAAAACCTACAGGAGTAGCTATAATCAATGCTGGTTTAGCTTTACCGCCTTTAACAGCGTTGACAAGTTCAAATGTTGCTGTTGGCGAATTTCCAATAACAACAACAGCGTCTTCCACTCCATCCTCTATTGCTAGACGCATAGCAGCTGCAGCCCGAGTTATGGAATTTTCAAAAGCCAATTTCAGAGCGCGATCATCATCAACGTAGTTGATCACGTTTCCCCCAAACTTTCTCAGTTTCGCCTCACTTATGCCTGCCTTCACCATTTTCACATCTGTTATAACTTTTGCGCCGGTTTTGATGGCGTTAACTCCAGCTTCTACAGCTTTTTCATGAATGACTATGAGCTTGGCGAACTCTGGATCCGCTGTGGCGTGGACAACCCTTTCAATAATTCTCGCATGTTCCTTAGGGACCCCTTCCAAAATGCCATTAATCATTTGCCTTATCTTGCTTATGCTTGCATTAAACAACGTGTCTGAAGCAGTTAGACTGCCAAACTCGCTTGGCAAGCTGGTTCCGTGTCCTTGGTTTAAAGCTTTTAGAGCTTTTTCCTCTATTATTTCAGCCAGCCGCCTGTCTGGACCGATGGGTTCCCCATAGATTATTTCAAGTTCTCCAGCCTTTAACGTATGTTCTCCCTTTTTAAGGCCCAGAATTTCTGGGATGTCTTTCTCAGTGTGTATGCCGGGGGCCAGAAAAACTGGAATTAAAACAACTTTTTTAACTCCCTTTTTTACGGCGAGTTCTATGGCTTCAGTTATTGTAGGCTTATTTTTTATCATGAATGAAATCTCAACAACCTTAAATTTTGATTTTGCCCGTAGGATTTCAGCCAGCTTTTCTAGGTTTTCCTTGTACTGTGCCAATTCACTGCCATGTCCCACGAGAACTAAGCCTAAATTATTCATCAGCTCCACTCCATTCCAGCATGCTGAAATTTTCCACTCCAAGCAATTTCACAGCTCCGTCCACTATCTCTTTTTCATCTTTTGAAGCTGCTAAGCGCAGGTTCTCCACGACTGGCATAAGCATTTTTTTAACAATTATGCGGGTTAAATCATCAATTACCTGTTTTTCTCTTTCGCCTATCTCTCCAAGCATGTTTAAGGCTTTAAAAAGCTCCTCTTTTCGCATCTCCTCTACACGTAAAAGCAGTTGAGAAATGAGGTTTCTAACCGATTGGGCTTTCAACTCTTGACAAAGCATTGGAAGTTCTTCATCTAAAATTTTTGATGCTTTTTCGGCGCTTTTCTGTTTTTCCTCCATGTTCCTTTCAACTATTGCTTGAAAATCATCTATGTCATATAAAGCTACTCTTTCCAAATTTTCTACAGTCTTTTCAACATTCCTAGGATTCGAAATATCAATAATTATCAATTTATCTTGGTTTCTACGCTGCTTCATAATTTTGCAAACAGTTTCTTCTGTCAATATGTAATGAGGGGCACTTGTGGCGCATATGACTATGTCGGCGTACCCCAAGGCTTCCTCCAGCTTATCAAATCTTAAGGCCTTTCCTGACACTTCTTCGGCTAACTTTAAAGCCCGCTCATAGGTTCTGTTGGCGATGAAAATGGTGTTTGGCTTGTGACGAGCCAATGCTTTAGCTACACAGGTTCCCATTTCTCCCGCGCCTATGACTAAAACATTTTTCCCATCAATTCCGCCTAAAAGGGATTCAGCAAGCTTAACAGAAACCGAACCCATGGAAACTGTTCCTTTGCTTATGCTCGTCTCGTTTCTTACCCTTTTTCCAACGCTTATAGCTTTTCTAAAAACAGTTCTAAGAATAGGCCCAACAGCCTTTAGGGATTCAGCCTCCAAATAAGCGTTCCAAACTTGGCCGAGAATCTCGTTCTCGCCTACAACCATGGAATCCAACCCAGATGCAACCCTTAAAAGATGCATTAAAGCGTCGCGGTTTAAAGAAAACTCGATGGCTCGGAGGGCCTCTTCCCGCATTATCCCGGCTCTACCCGCCAAGTATTCGCTTGCTTTCCTCACCATTTTCTCTCCTTCGCCGCACACCATGTAAAGTTCTACACGGTTACACGTTTGAAGGACAACGCATTCTTTAGCATCGCCTAGGGCAAGGATTTCAGTTAACGCCTTGCCTTTATCATTAAAAGCCACCGCTTCGAGAAGTGGTACACGAGCTTTTTTAAACGTAATTCTCACGTTCACGATGTCTAGGGTTTGAGCCGGGTACTGCATGGCTGGATAGCCCATCCAATTAATTTAAATATCCCCCGATATAAGTCTATTTCAACTCAACGGGGTGCCGCATATAGGTTTAAAACATAGAATCGGCTTGGTTTATGTGCCTGGGGCTCTACCGTGTTTTGAGGATTTTGGCGGCTTGCCAACCCACATAGTTCGGGAAGATGGCCTTGTAGATGGAAAACCAGCCTCCGAAGCCCTTGACATGTTAATAATTCCAGGAGGAAGCCTCGTTGAGTCTGGAAGCGTGAAGGGTGACCTTGCAAAGGAGATAATTAGGATATCTGACGCGGGTAAATTAATAATTGGAATTTGCGCTGGCTTCCAAGTGCTTGCCAAGAGCACAGATACTGGACGTGCTTCTCCTACTCCAATCATAAGACATGGGCTAGGCTTGCTGGATGTGATTTTTACTCCCATGATATGCACAGACCGTGTTAAAGCCACTATAGTGGGGCAAAGTTTCATAGCAGAAGAGCTGGGCCAAGAAGTCACGGGTTTCCACTGTCACACATACGGAAAGATAACCCTTAACCGAGATGCTAAACCAATACTCGTTTCCCATGTCAAAAGAGTGAACTATCGTAATAATCCCCAAGACATAGTTTCCGGAGTCACCAACAAGGAAGGCAACATCGTCGGAGTGTTAATGCATGCATTGTTAGACGAAAACCCTTCTATAATAAAGGGCATAACAAAGTCGCTTGGCATAAGCTCTGAAGAATTTGAAGAAATTAGGAAAACCAACATGACTTTAAAAGCTAAATTGAAAAATGAAGTCGGCGTTTCAACAGGTTTGAACTCTCAAAACAAGGTTCAAAAAGAGAAGGCTTCAGCCTTTCTCCTTTTAACAGCCACTGAAAGTGGCGCTGGAAAAACCTTTATTCTTGCGGGTGTGGCTGGCGCTTTGAAAAGGAGAGGCTTCAATGTTGGCGTATTAAAAGTTGGTGGAGACATACGTGACATTGTGCCTTCTTTCTACTTGATTAAGGAACCTATGCGGAAGTATTCGTCTATAAAGATTGGGGACAGCGGCTGGAAACCTCTAGACGAAGTAGTGGAGGAGTCAAGCCGAGACTATGAGTTAATTTTGGTTGAAGGCGCCATGGGATATTTAACTGGATTGTTAAACGAGGATGTTGAACATCCCTTCTCAACGGTTGAAGTGGCTCTAGCCTTAGGCACGCCTACAGTGCTTGTTGTGGGTTGTGAAAAAAGCGGCATAGAAGGAGCATTAACCGATGCTGTTCATCATGTGGATTTTCTGAGAAGCCTCGGAGTAGACGTTGTTGGGGTGGTGTTGAACAAGGTGAGGTTAAGCTATATGACTGAAGAGGTTAAACTTTTCATTAAGAAAGCGTTTAAGGCGCATGGTGTGGAGTTGCTTGCTATGATTCCCCGCATGGAGTTGGAAGAGCGGGGCATGATTCCCGAAGTTGAAATAAGGTATGAGGATTTCGGGGCTAAGGCTATGGATGCTGCGGAACATTTTCTAAATTTAGATAGACTTGTAGAATTGGCTAAGCCTCCAAAGAAGGTAGAAGTCAACTTCAAGAATTTTTTGGAAAAGTTCAAAAGGCTGCTGCTTTCAAGTTCCACGCTTCCAACCGATTTAACATTTGAAGGTGAAAGGTTTGCTCATAGACTTTAATTTTTCTGGAAAGCACATCCTTGTGGTGGGCGGTGGGGCGACAAGCTACCGAAAAGTTTTAAGGTTCATAGATGCTCAACCAAAAATTCAAGTTGTAAGCAGAACTTTCTCAGATGAGATGAAGAAACTTCACAAAATGAAGAAAATTGAATTGGTAAAGGCCGAAGTTAAAGACACTGAAAAGTTCATAAAAAGTCTAAAACCTAAACCAGATCTAGTGATCGCTGCCACAGATGATCACAAGCTTAACACAGAACTGGCTGTTAGGGCTAAATCTCTAGGATGCATGGCCTACGCCATAGACAACCCAAAAATCAGCGACTTCACACTTCCAGCTTTAGCTGAAATAGGCGAAGTTAAGGTGGCAATCTCAACAAGTGGTAAAAGCCCAGCCATGGCTGGAATTTTGAGGCGGAAAATAGAAAAAATGATAACGGAAGAAGACTTGCTCCAAATTAGACTGCAATACTATGTTAGGGAGATTCTTAAAAAGAAGGTTTCAGATCAGAAAGTCCGTAGGAAAATACTTTACAAAATATTAAGGAATGAGCGCATTTCAAGGATTTTAAAGGAGAAGAAATTTGACGAAGCGCTGGAAGAGGCTGTTAAAATTGTTGAAGAACATAAAATATGCGGGAATTGCGCAGATTCCGCTGAAATATTAAAAGTTTAGGAGGAAGATGCGCCTTGCCCGAGTTTCCACACGTTAGAATGAGAAGATTACGAAGAACTTCAGCATTGCGAAGTATGATGTTTAAAGCCGGAATCCACCCAAGCGACCTCGTATATCCCATCTTTGTAGATGAAAATGCAAAGAAGCCCGTTCCCATAAACTCTATGCCCGGATGTTTCCGCCTGCCCCTTCAAGAAGTGGTGAATGAAGCTAGAAAAACCCTTGACAATGGCATTAAAGCAATGCTTTTGTTCGGGGTACCGTCTAAAAAGGATGATGTAGGGTCTGCAGCCTTTGCTGAAGACGGGGTAATACAGAAAACTGTTAAACTTTTGAAAGAAGAATTTGGCGATGACATAGTGGTTATAACAGACGTCTGCCTCTGCGAATACACAAATCACGGCCACTGCGGCATAGTGAAAGATGGCAAGGTTGATAACGATTCAACCCTTGAAGTTCTTGGAAAGGTGGCTGTAAGCCACGCCCAAGCTGGCGCTGACATTGTGGCGCCCTCAAGCATGATGGACGGCCAAGTCAAACATATTAGAAGCGCCTTAGACGACGCTGGATTTAAGGACGTGGCCATAATGGCTTATTCAGCAAAATACGCTTCATGCTTCTACGGCCCCTTCAGGGAGGCTGCTGAGTCCAAACCCAAGTTTGGAGATAGGAAAAGTTATCAGATGAGTTATGGAAGCCAAAACGAAGCCTTAAGGGAAATCGAGTTGGACATAATTGAGGGCGCTGACATTGTTATGGTTAAGCCCGCTTTGGCTTATTTGGACATAATTCATCTTGCCAAGTCAAGGTTCACAGTTCCCATAGCAGCCTACAACGTGAGTGGAGAATACGCCATGGTTAAAGCAGCTGCCAAACTCGGCTGGATAGATGAGAAAGCAGCCATTTTTGAAATATTGACTGGAATTAAAAGGGCAGGCGCCGACATAATTATAACATACTTTGCTAAGGAGGTTGCCCCTTGGCTGAACCAGATTTAGGCAAGTTTAAATCCAAAGAGCTTTTCGAAAAAGCCAAAACACTCTTGCCTGGCGGAGTCAACAGTCCGGTGAGAGCCTTTGAGCCTTACCCATTCTTTGTTGAGAAAGCGCAAGGTTCAAAACTTTTCAGCGTTGACGGAGACACCTACATAGACTACTGCATGTCTTATGGGGCGCTGATATTAGGCCACTGTCATGCGGAAGTTCTAAAAGCTGTACATGAACAACTGAATAAAGGAACGGTTTACGGCGCCCCTACAGAATTGGAAGTCAAATTTGTTGAGCTTATCCGCCAGATTTATCCAAGCATGGAAATGTTGAGGCTTGTAAATTCAGGCAC
>Ga0207433_10002594_pt1 | contig 36559 bp, 35 predicted proteins | sample YelNatPaOPGAMG01_FD_187559 | JGI IMG/M metagenome (GOLD analysis project Ga0207433, IMG submission 187559) | Hot spring thermophilic microbial communities from Obsidian Pool, Yellowstone National Park, USA - OP-RAMG-01 (SPAdes) (version 3) | ecosystem: Environmental > Aquatic > Thermal springs...
TGATATACATGCCTGTGCTTTTTTCGAATCCGGCCCAGATGGCGAGTTTTGGGTAAACCTCCACATGCCAATGGTAATAGGGGCTTGCAGTCTTGTCCATGGCTATGTGGAAACCGAAATTATAGGGCGGGTCGTTTAATAGGCTTTTTAATGCGCCTAGGCATGCTTTCAAGGTTTTTGCGAAATTTTCCTTCTCGTTTTCGGAGAGTTTTATGGGTGACGCCTCATGCTTTTTGGGGAATATCCAAAACTCTAATGGGTTGGTGCTTGCATATGGCGCGAAAACCAGAAAATCTGAGTTTTCCATTATGAAGCGGGGACTGTTGCGCTCTTTCTCCATGATTTGGCAGAAGATGCAGTTGCCGTTCTTGCGCCAGTGCTGGCGGCTAGCAGCCAACTCCTCTTTAACAATTTTCGGCGTAAACGGTGTTGCTATTATCTGGCTGTGAGCATGAGAAAGCGAAGCCCCCGCCTCTAAGCCGTGATTGCGGAATATGGAGACGTAACGCACATACGGTTTTGCCGAAAGTTCACTAAGCCTGTCCAGATAAGCGTTTATGACGTGGATTAGTTGGGGGAGACGCGCGTCTGACGGGTGTTCATCATGGTTCGGTGATTCCACCAAGACTTCGTGGTGCCCAAGAGCCAAAGCCAAATCGCGGCTTTTCACGATTTTTCCTCTGCCTAGAACTTCTTGTGGTGGACTGAAGGCTGGGAATAGGTTTGGAAAGCAGCGGATAAGCCAATTCTTATGCCTAAAATCGTTTTCATCTTTAGCCCTTTCAATTTTTCCGCCCGATTCCAAATAAACAAGCACTGCCGGTGGGGTCATGTGCTCGTTCCCGGGACAGAAGGGGCAAACGCCTATTTTGGCTTGGGCTCTTTCCTTTTTTGCGAAGTCTGTTGGTCTACGTCCCCGTTCTGTGGCAATTACCACCCATCTGTCTAGGAGGTAGTCCCTGCGAAGTTCGTTGTGGGGCATGCCTACAACTCCAGCTGACATTAAGGTTTACACCATAAAGATTTAGCGTTTTCGAACATCTTTTGGCTTGCCACGAAACCAATAGTGCTAGCCCCTCTAGAATTTCCACTCTCTAGCCGGCTTTTTCCTCGATTATTTTCTTGTAGGTTTTTGCGCTTCCCCGCATTTTCCGCCTTTTAGTTCTGAGGTCAACTGCGAATAAGCCGAATTTCATTTTGAAGCCCCTAGCCCACTCATAATTGTCTGTTAATGCCCAGTGGAAATAGCCCTTAACGTCAACTTTCTCCCCTTTAATGGCTTTTTCCAAAACTGCAATGTGGTCTTCTAGGAATTTTGGTCTAAGGCTGTCTTCTGCGTCGGCTACCCCATTTTCCGTTATGTAAAGGGGTTTGGCAAATTTAGCCACAGCCTTTAGGGCTTCAAGCAAACCTTCAGGGTAAATTTCCCATCCCATGTCTGATGTGGGTCTACCATCGGCTGACTGGCTTTTAGGCTGGCATCCAAAACCATAGTTTGGCACAATTTCCGGAACCGCGGGGATTCCAGCGAACAACTTAGCCAATAGGTTTCTCTTACCCTTAATCACGAAACGTGTGTAATAGTTTACGCCAAGCCAGTCTAAGCGATTAGTCAAGTAGCCCTTCACTTCGCTTTTCTCTTTTACGCCGTTTAGGTTTTCGTCCAGCCAGCCTTCAGCAACAGCCCTTGGGAAAAACTGGTTGTGCAAGTTATCCATAAACTGTGCGGCCTGAACGTCGAGCTTTTCGCTTTGGCTCAGGGGATGGGCTGGAATCACATTGCGGATAAGCCCCACATAAGCCGAGCTCGGGCCGTCACTTTCAGCCTTCACATTGTCCCAACGTTTTATCGCCTCATAAGCATGAGCATGCGCCAAAACCATGTTTTTCGCAGCCCTCTTAGCAGCCATAAAACTGTTAACGCCTGGCGGAAAGCCGGACTGCGCCATCATGTAGCCAGCTTCGCAGACAGCCATTGGCTCGTTTAGGGTTGCCCAATTGTCCACCAAGTCGCCTAAACTCCAAGCTATAAAGGCGGCATACTTCACAAACTCGGTTATAGTGGTTTCTTCAAGCCAGCCTTTTGGTCCCCGCCTAAGCCTTGTTGCCCGCGCAACCAGCGGGTTGTGAATCCATAGGGGAAGCGTAAAATGGTTTAGGCAGACGAAAACCTTGAAACCCTTCGCCCTCAAATCCTCTATGACCAGCCTATAATGGGTTAAAGCCTCCTTATCCGCCAGTTTTTCCAGCTCTTCAAGGGCTTTTTCGTCCACATCCACCCTTGATATGTTGCCATCGGAAGCCCTCTCAACCCCAACGTGAACCGCTGCCGTGCTTTCCGGGAATATTCTACTCCATTCAATGCCAATTCTGTAAGCGTTTAGTCCAAGCTTTTTTGCAAGTTCATGGTCCTTTGCATAGAAGTGCCAATAGTCTATGCCATTTTCCGGCAAGTCTCCGCTCACTATGCCCCGCCTAATGTTTTCAGCGTCATGCACCCAGACAAACCAGTCAGTGTTGGCATCCACACCCTTACCAGAAGGGTCACCCATTTCAAACTGGAAACCGCTCGAGGAAACACCCCACAAGAACTTTTCATTGAAACCCAAACTGTTCCAACTCCAACAAAGGCTAATGAGAGCGGCGGTGGGTCACTGAGGTTCGACGCCCAGAATCCACCCACTCCCCCAAACCCTACACTCGTACCCGCACCCCCTTGAGCGCCGAACGTCCAGGCTTAGGTTGCTCCCTCCCGGGCCTAGCCGGGTTCGCCTGGCAAACGCTGGAACAAGCTTCCCTACGGAAGCCGCCCAGCGACCGCCAGCCCCAAGGGACGGATAGTCACAGCTTCGGAAGTGGGGTTGTGGGCGGCCACGGGCGCCTCAGCCTCAGCTTTCGGCCCGTCATATAGAGGGTTTACGGTACAGGGGACCCCTAGCCCCCCGCCTAAGACCCACCGCCAAAACATTCATGAGCGTATTCAAAACTATAAAACTTTACCTTTGCAATCTCGAATAACAATAAGTTTTAAGGTTTTATATCATTAAGAATTCTATTGGCTTTAATTTTTTGGTCACTGGGTCAACTTGAAAACCCAAGGACTCCAAACCTGTTGCGCCAAGTATTGGTGTGTCTTCCTTTTCTCCGAAAATCACGGGCACAACCCTACGCTTGCCTCCATACTCGATTAAAGCCCATCCAATCTCTCGTTCAACAACCGCTCCGCCGTAAACCTTAAGCTTTTCACGGTCAACAGGCTTTAAATCTAAGCTTTTTAGAACTTCGCTGGGTATAGAAGTGAAAATGGCTCCGCTGTCCACTAATAATTCAACATCTTCCGACTTTGTCGGAGTTAGGGGATTAGCCACCTTCACCTTAACATATGTGAAACCCATTGTTAAACCTAAGTAAGTAGTTCATAAATCACTTTAAATACTTTGACATTTCCACGTCATCATTTTTTAAGGCTGCTTTCAAGCCATTCCATGTATGGTTTGAAGCCTTCCACAATCGGTATGGCTATTATTTCTGGGACTTGGTAACTGTGAATGGCTTTCACTTTATCGGCGAGTTTGTTGAATAGGTCTTTTCTGGTTTTCATTAGGATTATGTGTTCTTGGGCCTCGTCTATTTTTCCTTGCCACCAGAAAAGCGAGTGCACTGGACCGATTATGTTGGCGCATGCAATAAGCCTCTCATTTAGCAGTGAATGGGCGATTTTTTCTGCCTCTTCCTTGCTTGGTGCTGTAACTAGGACGATTATGTGGGTTTTTTCCATGTTCTGAGTTTTCCTCCTTTTGTTGGCTTATAGGAAGTCATTTATTTTGAATGGATGGAACTTGTTTTAAGGCTTTAGAGAAGTCATGACGGAGGTTGCCAAATGAAAACGTTAGGTGTTGTCACCAGTGGTGGGGATGCCCCGGGAATGAATGCTGCTATTAGGGGTGTTGTTCGTTTGGCAAGTGCCATGGGCTTTGAGGTTCTGGGTTTCGAAAGAGGCTGGGAAGGCTTAATTAACAACCGTTTTAAGCGTTTAACGCCGCGCTCTGTTGGCGGAATAATCCATTTGGGCGGAACCATCCTTTTGACTTCGCGTTGTCCAGAGTTCAAAACACGGGAAGGCATTAAAAAGGCTGCTGATAATCTTGCGGCTAACAATGTGGATGGGCTTGTTGTTATTGGTGGGGATGGCTCTTTTAGGGGCGCTTTAGAGCTCAGCCGCGAAACAGACGCTTTGATTGTTGGCGTCCCAGCAACAATAGACAATGACGTTTATGGCAGTGATGAAACGATTGGTTTTGACACGGCTGTGAATACGGCTGTGGCGGAAATCGACAAAATCCGCGACACAGCCATATCCCATGAAAGAGTCTTCGTTGTAGAAGTTATGGGGCGGCGAAGAGGCTTTCTGGCTTTGACTGTTGGCTTGACAGTTGGCGCCGAGGTCATTTTGGTTCCAGAAGTTCCCATAAAAATGGAAGAGGTTTTCAAGACTGTTAAGGAGAATGCGGCTAAGGGGAAAAAGTCTGGCATCATTGTGGCTGCTGAGGGCGTGGGCGACACCCGCAGAATTGCAGAAGAAATTGAGGCGAACACTGGCGCAGAGGTTCGTTTAAGCATTGTTGGCTACGCCCAAAGGGGCGGAAGCCCAACCGCCAGAAGCCGGCTACTGGCAAGCCTATTTGCAAATGAGGCTGTCAACTTGTTGGCTAGTGGTGTTGGAAATTGTGTGGTTGGTTTGCAGAAGGGCGAAGTCAGAAGCATGAGCCTAGAAGAGGTTTGCAGTAAGGAGAAGCCCTTAGACACTCGGCTGCTGGGTTTAGCTAGGACTCTTGCAACTTAGCCGAAGAACACGCTGGCTAGTTCGTAAAGTTCGATGTCAACTGTTTTTCTCTTGCCTATCACATCTTTTAGTGGTACTGGCACGATTTTGTTTCCTTGGAGCGCCACCATATAGCCAAACTTCCCTTGGTGTGCTAGGTCCACGGCTGCCACTCCGAATCTTGTGGCTAAGATGCGGTCAAAGGCTGTTGGTGAACCACCCCGCTGCAGGTGTCCCAAAACAACTACGCGGGTTTCTATGCCAGTCCGCTGCTCAATCTCCTTAGCCAGATAATAGCCTATCCCGCCAAGGCTTATGTGGCCAAACTCGTCTATGCGTTCGCTGTAAACTATTTCCTTACCGCCTTTCGGCTTGGCGCCCTCAGCCACCACTATTAGACTGAAGTTTCTTCCGCGCTTTTGTCTCCGCCTAATATATTCGCAGACCTCTTCTATGTCGAAGGGCTTTTCCGGTATGAGGATGGCGTCTGCTCCTCCGGCTAGTCCGGCAGCCAAAGCTATGTGCCCAGTGTAACGCCCCATGACTTCTAGGATTATGACTCGGTTGTGGGCTTCTGCTGTGCTGTGCAAGCGGTCTAGGGCTTCTGTTGCTATGGCGACGGCCGTGTGGAAGCCAAAAGTGTAGTCTGTTCCCACCAAGTCGTTGTCTATTGTTTTTGGAACGCCCACGCATTTAAGCCCGTAATCAGCCATCTTGTGGGCTACGCTTAGGGTGTCGTCCCCACCTATGGCTATAACTGCTTCTAAACCGGCTTTTCTGGCGTTTTCCATTATTTGTTCTGGTCCCCTCTCACGTTTGAAGGGGTTTGTCCTAGAAGTGCCAAGGATTGAGCCTCCCCTTGGAAGTATGCCAGCAACAGCCCCAAAGTCCAGCGGAACAAAAGAGCCTTCCAGAAGCCCCCGCCAGCCTTCCCTTATGCCAACTATTTCGTCTCCATAGGTTTGTATTCCCCGCCGAACAACAGCCCTTATAACAGCATTTATTCCCGGAGCGTCTCCCCCACCACTTAATACGCCTATCCGCATTTTTGCCTCTCCTCCACCTTTACGCTTTTCCAGAACTCCCAAACAAGCGCATTTTCGCCTTAACAACCTCTTTCATAGCTTCCTTTGCTGGTCCAAGGATTTTTCTAGGGTCAAACTCTTTCGGTGACGTCGCCAGAACTTCGCGTATTGTAGCCGTAAAAGCCAGTCTTAGGTCTGTGTCTATGTTTATTTTTGTTATACCAAGGGCTATAGCCTTCCTTATGTGGTCTTCCGGTATGCCCTTTGCTCCTGCCAGTTCCGCCCCATATTTTGTGGCTTTCTCAATTATCCATTGGGGAACGCTGGATGCGCCGTGCAAGACCAGTGGCACATCGACTCTTTCGCGTATCTGCTTCAGCCTCTCAAAGTCTAGTTTGGGTTCACCCTTAAACTTGTATGCGCCATGAGAAGTGCCGATGGAAACCGCCAGTGCATCAACGCCTGTCCGCCTGACGAATTCTTCAGCCTCTATGGGGTCGGTTAATACGGCCTCTCTTTCCGCAACTGTTTTTTCTTCGATACCCGCAAGCCTTCCAAGCTCGCCCTCAACTGATACGCCCTTCTGGTGGGCTAGGTCTACAACACGCTTTGTCAAGGAGATGTTTTCCTCAAAGGGTAGATGGGAACCGTCAATCATTACCGATGTGAAGCCAGCCTCTAGGCATTTTTTAACGGTTTCAACGTCCTCTCCATGGTCAAGGTGTAAGGAAATGGGAATTGGCGAGACTTCAGCTGCTGTCTTAACAAGTCCCGCTAAATAGTTTAGTCCGCCATATTTAATGGCGCTTGGCGTCACTGCCACAATTACTGGTGATTCCTCCTCAACTGCGGCTTCCACAACTGCCAGTAGGCTTTCAAGGTTTTGGATGTTGAAGGCTCCGACTGCATAGGCTTCCTTCTGAGCCTTTCTTAACAGTTCTTTGTTGGTTACAAGCATGAAATTTCACTGCCAGTGATATTCTATAACCGAAGATATAAAGCATTTACAGATTGCCAAGCTGGATTTAGCCTACCTAGCCGAAATCAAAATTCAAAATATTGTTCCATCCTCGAAACAGACAACGGGAAAAATTTATTCTACCACAAACGCATTTTAAGGCTTGAAAATCTCCGCAAAACATGGTGATAAATTGGGTGAAGAATTTAGAGCCGGATTAATTCATCTGGCACCCGTTTTAACAAGCGTGACTGTTGGGGTTTTATGCGCTTACCTTCTGGTTGCTTCCTCAATCGAGCTTTACAGCATCACTCCATTTTCAGAAGACCCAACCGGTTCTTTTGGAAACGCCGTCTATTTTGTTGTTTTGGTTGGATTTGGAGCCTCTGTTTTGTTTTTACTTTTTAAAAGGAGAAGCCATAGGCTTATTACAGTCATTATTGGCTTTTCTTTGGCAACAGCCACATTTTTCCTTTCATTTATTTATCTCTTGGCCGCCCTAATGCTTATTGGTTCGCCGCACCTCGAAGTTCTGATTTCAATACCGACTACTCTAACGATTTTTACATGTTATACCATTTTTAAGACTAGCAGTAAGGTTGGCGACCTCCTAGTGGTTTTGTTGGGCGGCGGCCTTGGGGCTTTTCTGGGAGCTTGCGTACCCACTTTAAGCGCAGTCCTCATTCTTTGCTTTTTGGCTGTTTATGACACCTTTGCTGTCTATCGGGGGCCGGTGGGCAAGATTGCCCGTGAAGGCTTAGAAAAGTTTAGGGGCTTAAGCTTCTCCTTTAAGGATATTCGCATGGGGCTTGGCGACTTAACCTTCTATTCCATGCTTGCGGGGCACATGCTTATCTATTTTGGCTTTCTGCCCGGTCTAGCCTCCATGGCTGGCATTTTGTTAGGCTGTTTTTTGGCTTTTAAAATGCTTGAGAAGGGTGGAGTTTTTCCTGGACTGCCTTTTCCAATAGCTTTTGGTCTAGTTTTCGGCTTCCTTTTTGTCTGGCTTCTTGGCTTTTTGGCGGTTTAGTGGGCTAGCACTAGGCGGGTTGTGTTTACGTCCACTTCAACAATTTTGCAGTTTTTAAACTCCCTTGTTTGCCCAGAAACGTCCTTCAATGTTACTTTTCCGCCTTCAGCCCTCGCGTAGACAACGTCGCTCCAAACCTCTTTTCCGTCCAGTATAACCTTAAACTCGCACATTGTTTTCGCCCTTTACCGTTTATGGGCTAAGCGTCTTATCATGTATAATCTTTGTGGTTTGGCTGCTGATTTTTGAATATGGATTTTGGATTCATAACCCTAATTATTTATGGAGATGTTAAAGCTTACGGTGGTGTGCAAATTTGACCTTGTGGCATGAAATCGAAGACCTTCAGAAGAAGAAGGCTGAACTGGAGTTTCAGCTTCATTCGCTAGAAGAGAAGGAGAAAACCCTAGAGGAAAGGGCGCGGCTGCTGGAGGAAAAGTTGGCCATCAAAGAGCTGGAGCAAAGGGTTAGGATTAAGACTGAAAGCATTGAGAAGCTTGAATCCCGCATAAGCGAGCTTGAGCATAGGCTTGGCATATCCACAAACATTATGGCTGCTCCGGAACCAGAACAAGCGAAAGTCCAGCAGGGCGAAAACAGTTACAACCTTAGGAAGCTCTTCGGCGAATAAACTGGCTGGAAGTCTTGTCCGTTAAGCGTGATGAACCGGAGAATTAGGATAGTTGACTCCCTAGATTTTGATATGCACATTTAGAACATTTATTTGGATAAAATAGTTATAATGCGGGGATGGCTAATACTTTCTTGTAGGGCATTGGCAAGATGAAATTGTATGGAGAAGAAAGGCGTCAAACCCAGCGAATCCGCAGCATCTGACATATTTAGCTTGCTTGTTGAAACCAGCGATAGGGAAAAGCGAAAACGCAAGGAGGAGCTTCTCTCGCCTTTAGGTGTTAAGGAATTCTTTGTCAGCGGAAGCATAACAATAGACAAACGCACATGCAAAGGCGTGGAGTGTAAATTGTGCATTAAGGCTTGCCCCACAAACGCCCTTTTCTGGCGGGCCACAGGCGAAGTCGGGATAATAGAGGAGCTATGCATATACTGCGGCGCATGCGTACTAAACTGCATAGTAGACGACTGCATAAAAATAACACGGAAGAGGGAGAACGGCGAAATTGAAAGGTTCAGCACACCTCGCGCCTTCACAATACTGGAACACGGCGTAAATGCTAAAAAACGCCACGAAAGGGTTAAGGCAGTATTCCCAACGCCAGAAGAATACTTGAAGCTATACAAGCCCCAAATGACATGACTTATCCGCATAGAATTTTCACTAAACGCTTAAAATCGCAAGGCTTACAAGTCATGTTTGTGGCTGTTCCAGGCCTAACAAAATATTACCATCTCATAGAATTTAGACAATTTTCCAGCCTTATTTTCCCTATCCCTCTCCCTCCTAGAATTTTAAAAAATTGCTCGATTCAATAGAATTATATAACTGAAGAGCTGAAATTATTTTGAAATGCTCCTTCAAAGTCTTGTGAGAAGACTTTTCGCTCTTATGGGCATTTTATTGTTTTTAGGGATGTTTGTTTTTCCTTTTATGAGTTATAGTCCCATTCCCATATTGCGACCGCTTACTCCAGAGCGCTTATGCGGTCATAGAATCGAGCTTTGGTCTTTTATGATGCGCGACACCGTCGTATGCCTTGAAAGGTTTGATGGTCGATTTAGCCGCTCGATTTATGATTACTATTTCTTTGATTATTGGTTTCGCTCGTTATGGTATTGTATAGACTTTCGAGATGACTTGCAGCAACAAGCAGTTAAGAATGAAATTGCAAGTATTTTAATATCACTATTTGTGGTTCAAGCAGCGACTTCAATTGCGGCAACAATGTCCATTTTCATAAACAAGAAAATTGTATATTTGACGCCAGTATTTTTATGTCTCATAACTGTATTATTAATGATAAGCACGTTCACACTCCTCAACCAAAAAACTTACAACAAATTCAACTATGAATTAGGATACTGGTTAACATATCCATCTGAGGCGTTATTCATAGCCAACATGCTAATAAGAGCAAAGTTTACACACAAAATCACAAACAAAACCTAGCAGTATAAAATTCTATTAACGATGATTAAGGGAATAGAAAGTATGTGGGTGTTGTTAGTTATGTTTGCGTTTGCCATTTTTCCTGTAGGAATTTTGGGATTTCTGATGAGTCTCTAGGTCCTACTAGGACTTGCCATCCGCTTAGTTCTTCTATTTCTCCGCTTAGGCGGGCTGCTTTTCCAGGGATTATGAGTTTTCTGTGTTTCACCTTGTTTTCTATTCCAGAGGCTTTTAGGGCTTCGGCTACTTTTTCTGCTGTTAGTTTGCGGCCGGCTACTGCACTGTCTACAGCTATGCCTTCCGTGTCCACCACTAGCAGGTAGGCGTTTATTTTGGCTGATTCTATGTCTGAAGCCACCGTGTAGTAGGTTAGGGCGAAGTTGGTTGTGAACATGACTGGCGAGTTCTCGTCTGGAGTGCCGAACACCTTTAAGCCCGGCTCTACGGCTACTGGCTTGCGGGGGTCTGTGTAAATGTTAGCCCTTAAAACAACGTTTGGCAATAGAGCCCAGCCGTCTAGGCTGTGCATTATTAGGATGTCGGCGAAACGCACTATGAGCATTGCCGCCAAGTAGGCTTCCCGCCATTTGACGATTTCTTGGGCTATTCCGGCGCTGTCTAGCCAAACGGTCATTGGTACGCCCATTAATGGGGAGCCAAAAAGTTCATCGCCCCGCTTGCAAGCCAAACGTCTAATCATTGTGAAGTTGTTTAGGGTTTCAGCCAAGCCTTCGCCAGAGAAAGTGCCGGGGTCCAAAACCAAATCCTCAACGCCATATTCTATGAGTGTCTTAGCCAAGGACTTCAAGAGTTTGAGGTTGTTGGGTGCAAAAACCGTTAGGGGGCAGCCGTACATTAGGGCTAGTTCAGCCATTTCCCGCCAATTGTCCTTAGTGGCTGCGTACAATAGTGGTCTAGCTTTGGGTGCAGCCATTAAGCCAGCCTCCAAAACTGTTGGGTTCAGCGAGCACAGAATCATTGGCAGTTTTGTGTTTTCAGCCACTTTGCGCACTGTTGCTTTAAACTTGTCGGGGTCGTTGGACGTGGAGCGAACAGCAATCATGTCTAGCTTCAAAATCTGCCCAATGTATTCGTAGCGGAACTCTTCAACACGTTTAATGCGACTTAGGATTTCTTCTTCTGGCATCTCGTCTGTGACGTCTATGGCTATGGCTGTTGGATTAAAGTAGGTAAGCTCGTGGCGGTACATCACCAGTTTTCCGCCAATCTTGACAGCCCCTTCGCCGGTGCCGACAACAACCTCTTTTATGGCTGGCTTGAGCATTTCCTTAAGCTGCTTGTAGGCTTTCTCAAACTCCTTTTTTAATATGGGCTTGCACTTTTCAATTGGGACTTCGCGGTTTACGACTTTTGTGGCGAAAGCCATGCAGTTTTCTTCGCCGCACTCCTTACAGTTTGTGCGGGGCAGAAGCTTGTAAACGTCTATTGGGCTTAGCTCCTTAACGCCAATCTTGCCCTTGCCTTCCCTTTCACTCATAAGCTTTCTCAACCTCCATAAAGTGCCTAAACCTTAACGGTAACCCATTCCACGAGGCGTTCAGCGTTGCCGGAACCGCCACCCATCAGTTGGGCGATAACATCTTTGACTGTTTTGACGGCTGCTGGATGCATCATCATGAACAGGTCTACGCCAGCCAGCAGAAGTGTCAAAGCGGTAACAACCTCCCATAACGGTCCGCGAAGCTCGCGGGGTTCCCATTCTGGAGCCATCTTCATCCATGCTTCACGGGCAGCCCAAGCATTTGTTGTTCCAGAGGACATGGGATGAGCCAGCTCTGGGTCGCCCATCAAAGCTGCTAGGCGGGCCCTCTCCATATTGGTAAACGCGTAGTCCAAGCCGTAGCCCAAAGCCGCCGTTGTCAAGTCCATAACGATGTCCTCTTTTGGCAAGAAGTCGTAGAGTCGGCGGTTCAGCTCCCTAGCCAAGTTCAAGTCCATAGGCGTAAACGACAGCGCCACATGCCCATTCTTTTTAACGAACTTGGCACAGCGCTCCACATCCATATCCCGCGTAATAGAGCTTATCAAGAAACGTTCACCAGCAAAGGTTTCGCAAACCTCTTGGAAAACATCCGCATCCTTAACCGGGTCGCCGCAGCCCCCGATCACTAGTGGCACGTCAACGGCTTGGGCGACAGCCTCAACAGTCTTAACAGCCTCTTTAGGAGAAGCATCCTTAACAAGCGGGTCAATGCTGATAAGGTGAATTGTTATCATGTCAGCGCCGAACTTGTCGACAGCCAGCTTAGCCCAAGCCGCCGGGTCGCCCAAAACGTCTTTAACATGCATTTTCACGGCTTTAGCTAAGGGCACTTCCATGTCAAAAACGTCTATGGATATGACCGGTGGATGAGGCGTAGGCCTCTCAAAAGTGTAGAAGGCTGGGGTAGTTTCGCCACCAATAACAACTGTTTTGCCGCGTGTTCCGCCTTCGCTTTTTGTGGCGCCAAGCTTAACCTCCACAACCTTGCCCGGATAAGTTTCAACTGGTGGAACGAATTCAGCCTCAATTATTCGGGTGGGTTTAGCCTTAACTGGTGGCGCAACTTTTGGCGGAGCCACCGCTGGTGGGACGGCAACTGCGCCGGGTTGTAGCCAAATTTCTAGGTCGCCAACTTCCATCTCGAAGTCTTCAAGTTCAACTTCCTGAAGTTTTGCCAGAAGCTCAAGCAGCCGCGAGTTCAGCTTCAAGCCCAAAACGTTTTCGTCCTTTTCCTTCTTTTCAGCCAAGTTTCCTTCACCTTTTTTCAGGCTTCTCGCTCTTAACGGTCTTTATTATGACGCGTTTTGCGTAGATTTTGGCGTCTTTCAATATGATTTTGTATCCGCCAGCGGTTATGGGTAGGGTTGCCGCAGTGATTGTTGGCGCCATTGCGGGTGCTGCTTCCTCCCTTGCTTCAACAGCTTCTGCTGGAACAGCTTCTGGAACCGCCACAACTTCTTCTTTCCAGCGTTCCACAACTGGGTGACCTCGCTCTTTCAGGAAGGCTTTTAACTCGTCAATGGTTTTGGCATCCTCTTCTGTGGCGATTTTGTCCACAAGCTCTGCTGGGATGAAGTTCTTTACACGTTCCTTCACCTCTTTAGGCATCCAGACGACGCGTTTGTAGCCGCCGTCAGCCTGCAGAAACTTTGGAGAACGCATATACTCAATGGATATGCCGTGGAAGCCGTCCACTTGCCGTCCGCCGGCCGTCGAGTCCGCCAGTGTGGAGAAGGCTAAGCCGTTTACAGTTACATCTTTGTAGCCTCTGTGGACTATGCCGAAGCCGTCCACCTCTGGAATGTAGAAGGCAACACCCTCAAAGCAGCCGCAAGAAGTGTGTGGATAGCCGAAAGCCGTGTAAAGCCAGACGCGGGTTATTTCGCCTAATGTGCGTTTCTTGACAGCCTCATTAACGCCCGAATATTCGCCCTTAACAGGGTCTAGAAGTTCGCCCCTGTCAATTTCGAATATTGGTCCTTTAGGGTCTATGTTGGCTGAAGCCCTAGCGTCAAACCAGCTTATTGCCCCGCAGTTGGAATAGCGCTGAGGCGTTATCACACAGCAGTGGGTTGGAGCGAAAGACTGGCATAGGATACAGCCGTAAAACTTGTCCACTTCCTCGTCTTTAAGCCCCCTAGCTCTGGCGTCCCTTGCCTCATAAATCTGCAGTGCTTGTGGGTAAAGCTCCTTGACTTTTTCAGCGTCGGTTATGAAGGTTATTTGCATTTTTTCGATTATTGGGAGTTCGCTCTTAAACAGCCGATGCAAGACTTTGCCAATATACTGGAAAGAGTTTAAGCCCTTCTGGTACGACTTTTTGCTTAGCCTAAGCCAAATGTCATAGCGCTGGTTTAGGTGCATGAAACCCTCAATATAGTTGCAGTAGGCGTGAATGCGTCTCTCAATAACGCCTTCCAGCTCTGGCTCAAGCTTGACACCAGCAACTTCGATGAGAATGCCGAAGGGGTAGGTTTTGCCCTCTTCCATGTCTTTAATGTCTGGTCCAATGATGGTTATTTTTCCGTCTTCAACTTCTTCTGGCTTCTTAACTCTTGCAAGCTCGAATTTTTCTTTGACGTCTGGTCCGCCCAACTCCACGAACATGTCTTTTCTGCGTATACGCTCTCCTTCGTAGATTACGCCAACATCGACGGGTATGTCCTGAAACATGCTCATTTCACTTTCCGCCTCCTTCAAACTTTCTCCATTATAACTTTAAGGTTTTTCACCCACTCCTCGTGGGAAAGGTTTGGGAAAGACCAACTTGCATGGGGATGGTAAACATTGTCCAGCGAAATCGTCTTCAAGTGTTGGGCAAAGTGCTTAAGCCCCGATAAAATCGTCCACTCCATGTAATAGTAAAGCCCAACAAACAAGGCTAGGTCATGTTGCCCCTTACCATCAACGCCAGTCCAAGAGGGGTCGACGAGGCGGTTTCCGATGTCTACGGCTGGCATGAAGGCTGCCGGCTTGAAGCCCCGCCTTGTGAATTCGCCTATCATGTGGGCTGTTGCCACCACTGGTATTCCGCTCTTCTTTGAAAATTCAATAATGAAGTCTATGAGTTTTCCACCTTCAAAGTCTGTTTCAGCCGCCTTATGCCCAACAACAAGCACTGGATGCTTAGCCCTCTTAATCATTGCAGCAACAACTTCTGGCTTTGTTATTACAAGTGCCTTTTTGGGTCCCGGAATTTCAGCCGTCTGCCAAGGTTCAGCCGCCATAATGCCTATCCCTCCCCATCACTCCTTCTTTTTCCTAATAAGCCTAGGCAAAAGCGTCGGGTCTGGAATTATCGTCTCCTTCCAGCCCTTCTCCTCGAGAATCTTTACTATTTCATCTTTCATTGTTACTGGGATGTCGGCAACTGTGCGCACAAAGCGGTGGATGTCCTCGGGCATGGTTCCATAAAGGCGTTTATGTAAATCAATGTAGTGGGTTAGTTTTATGGCTCGCCCTTTTGTTGTGTCGTTGGGACGCATGCAGAGCTTGGCAATCATAACCATGGCTTCCTCCTTCGTTTCAGCCGCATAGAACAAGTGCTCGGGCGCTGGTCCCACATACACTTTCTCGCCAGTTCTCGCGTCGTAAACATACCAGTCTTCTTCGCGATCAGCCCTCCCCAACAACATTCGCCTATATTTGATGCCGTGAGGACCAACAATCACTGGAACGCCTAACCGCCAGAATCCAGAGGCTATCGAAGCAGCCTTCTGGGAGTAGGCTCCCCATGCAACGCCAACAGCGCCTACACGGTTGAGGATGTAGTCTGCTATCTCCTCATAGTTAGCCCGCAGATTCCTTTTTGCGAATATGTTGGCGATTTTTATGGCTGCACCAGCAATATGCGCGTTAGCCACACATGAACCAACGTTAACCATGCATCCAGCCGTAAACTCGCCAGTAAACTCCTCATATGGTGTTTTGCCCTCCTCGTTCTTGTACATGCCAGCCGTCATGGCGGCACACCCAGAAGTTACGACGATGTAGCGTCTGTTGGCAAATTCACGGCACATTTCTGCAACTTCAACTCCGCCCTTAGGATAGTTGGCACATCCCACGAAGGCCACTACGCCGGGGATTTCGCCCAGCACTATGGGGCTTCCAACATTGCGGATTTCCACGTCTTGTATTGGACCTCTTCCAGCCCGCACCTTGTAGGTTTCCTCTTTAAGCTTCTTCTCCCCAGCCTTCACAATGAAACTGTGGACTTGTAGGCCTGCTGGGCATGCTTCTTCGCATCTGCCACATCCAACACATAAATCGTATAGGTCTGCAAGCTTCGCCAACGAGCCCTCCATGGCGGCTTTCATGGCTTCTGGAATGCGCAAGTCTTGGGGGCAAGCCCTACGGCAGTCGCCGCATTGCCTACACTCCTTCGCTTTTCGTAGAACTTCGTCCACTTCTGGAATTGCCTTAAACTTCTTCCTTAAAGGAGCAACTTTCAAGGCAACCTTAACGGCCACTTCGCCCACCTTCTCCGGGTCGAGGATTAATGCACCGGGGATTTTGCCGCTTACAAGGTCTTCAACTATGGCGTCGGCTGGGTCGTTTGTTCGGTTTGGCAGTCCCATACAGTTCTTTTCAGAGGCCACTATGACTGGCGCCTTAATTCGCTGTGCCTCATAAAATGAGTCTGTTCGGATGCACTGCTCGTCTAGCACGACAACGTCGGGAACTCCGCTTCTAATGAAGCGTAACTGCCATGAAATTGGGCCTATTATTTTGCCGCGTTTATAGTAGCGTGTAAAGTCGTGGGCTGTGCAGCAAAGCCCGCAGACTTCGATTTCGCCGTCTAGCCCGTTCTCCTTCATATAGTCAATTATGCCAACTGAAGGGACAACATTATGCCCTATACACAAGATTACGGGTTTCTCAATGTTAACTGTGCCGTAGCCCAAATCCACCAGCGGCGCGTCTGGGTCTCCTTTTGGAAAGTTGTAAGCCGCTATTTGGGCTATGTCGGCCACTTCCATGCCAACGTGGTCTAACATGCCCACATGGAAAACTTTCGACTCAAAATCTAGGTTGTTGCCCTCCTGTCCCGTGTGGCAAACCGACAAACAATGGGTAACCTGCGTCTCCACATAATCCAATATCTCTTCAAGGTCACCAAGAGTTTCTGGTTTAACTCCACAAACAAGCCTTGTTACTGGCGCTTCCACTTGAACGTTTAACCCGCCAACGTCAAGAGGCATCCTCCTACCATATTTCTCGATCAGGTGTTCCACCAAGTGGCGAGCATGCCCAGTGTGGGTTGCAGCCCCTATACAGCACGCTAAAAGCACTATACGGGACTGCTGGGCTGCCATGTCTATTCCACAAGCTCCACGCTTACCCCCAGTTAGGTCGCACTTGCCGAAGGTACAGAGACAACAAACATCACAGAAGGGTAGGTAAAATGGCTTGTAGCGTTGTAGAAGCTTCATGTCCCATTCGCGGAGGGTTGTGAGCGACGGGAAAGGCGTCGGGCCCATCGGTTCAGCCCATGCTTCTTCAACTATTTTGCCAATGGACAATTCAAGGTTCTTTATAAGCCCCAAGTCTGTTTTCATTTCCCCAATTTTTACGTGTAATCCTTTCTTACTCAAGGTGAACACAACCTAAGATAGAAGGTTTAATGTCGGCAACCAACATTTTAAGCTTTTCTAGAATGTTACACTAAAAGCATATGTATGATTAGTGATTATGCCTTGCCGTAACCAGCATTCTCCATTATCCTTTTAACAGATAGATAAGCTGGTGTGTCCGGCGATAGGCTTAACAAAGACTTTCCAGCGAGGACATATTCCTCAACATTCTCATCATAGGAAACCCTACCCAAAAACTTGAAGGGCAAAACTTTTCTGGCTTGTTCTTCTAGGCTTTCTGGAAAACGGAAACCGCCAACAACATAAAAGTTCTGGAAGGCTATCTTAACCTCCTTGGCTACGCGATAAGCGCGCTCCACATGGTCAAAAGACTTCTTAGAAGGGTCTATAACGTCGAAAATGTCGTCCACCTTAGATGTTATCCGCCTATTCAAGTGTTCCAAGCCAGCCGGCGAATCGATTAGGACGTACTTGTAGTTTTTTGTGAGCGACTCTAAAGCCCCTTTCAAGGCTGCATTTGGTAAGCAGTAGCACCCCTCAACCCACTTGGTGCCAAGCGCAATGAAATCGAAGTACTCGCCTTCATACATCCCATGAGCCCATATGCGGCTTTCAATACGCTCTGTTGGTGGCACACCAACAGTGGTTCCGCCCTCCTCTAGGAATGTTTCCACGAGAAGTTCTGAAATGGACTTTTTGCCAGCTGCGTGGAGGTCTACGCCAACCATTTCGCCCAAGTTCTGGTCTGGGTCAGCATCCACAAGAAGTAGTGGAGCCTCGCCCAACTCTATGAAGTATTTTGTCATTAGGGCTACGAAGCTTGTTTTTCCAGTTCCGCCCCGTCCCATGGTAACAAGAATTTTCATGGCTTCTTTGGCTCCCCTTTATGGCTTGTTCACTCTATTACCTTAGGCATTATTAGGTGTTGCCTTGCAAAAGCCTATCGCATAATCTTTCTATGGCTTTGATGGCTGGGGCATCACCATATTTTAGGGGTGTTTCTCCCCGCATTTCAGCCTCCACAACCATCTGATCGAAGGGCAAATAATCCAAAACTTGTAGGCTGTTTTCCTTCGCGTATTTCATAATAGCCCCTTTCTGAGCCTCATTTTCAATCTTGTTTCCAACGAGAAGGATGCGGTTCATTCCGGCTTTTACGCCCAGCTCGTGGATGCGTTTGGCTGTTTCAAGAGCCTTCACATTGGCATTGACAACAACAAGCATAACATCCACGTGCCGCGCTGTGCCCCGCCCCATGTGCTCCACACCGGCTTCCATGTCCAAGACAACAGCTTCATCACGTTCAACAACAAGATGCCTCAAAAGCGAACGGACAACGGCGTTTGCTGGACAAGTGCACCCAGCCCCAACAGAACGCACAGTCCCCATAACAATGAGGTTTACGCCAAAAGGCGTTTGGACGGCATAATCCCGAACAATATCGTCGACAGTAAATGTCAAGCGGAAAACACCAGCATAACCAGTACCAGTTTTAGCCTCAACAAGCTGCTTATTCTCGGAAATAGGCACTATCCCTCTAGCATCCTCAGAGGATAAGCCCAAAGTTAAAGCTAGATTAGGCGAAGGATCAGCATCAATAGCAATAGCCTTAAAACCTTTCTTGGCAAAGGAGTAGGCTAAACCAGCAGCAATAAGCGTTTTGCCAACACCACCTTTACCAGAAACAGCCACTTTCATAAAACACCACTAATTCCCTTGTAAGATATTAACACACCCTTGCAAACGGAAGCATATCATCCCATATAAGCACTTCTGTTAACGATGATTAACAGAATATTTTGGAATTAATGGGGACGCACTATCCCCCACCAATGTGGATGCTCTAATATCAGGTGGAATAGAATCACAAACAATTCTGTTAAAGCAGCCCAGAAGAATAGGGCTGTAGCAATATACATTTGAAGTTTCAATTCCTTCTTGTAACAAATGGCAGCCATTTAACAATAAGGCCCATGGAGAAATAACAGTTAAGGCATCTAAAAGAGTTGCCAAAAACCCTATTCCATACATGTAATACCATTTATAGCTCCATGGAAAACCACAAACCAAAATCATAGGCAAGGAGAAAAAGATAAAATACAGGATTATCAAAAAATTGGCAAGCCATTTCTTCCGAACTAACATTGCCTCGCCAACCCGTTAACTTTCTTTAGACTTTCCAAACAAGATAATATTTGTTTTTAAATTTAATTCTATGCATTAGAACCATGCCCATCAAGTTATCATTCTCCACCCTATGGTTGAATGCAGTTTTACACGTGTCCCAAACTTCTTTCAAAATGGGTTCTATTAAGAGACATTATGCGAACATGCCATAAAAATAAAGTGTGAAGTTTTATAGTCTTTCGAGGAGCGCAGCGTATATTATTGGTAGGGCTATGGTGGCGTCTGCCTCTATAGTTACTGTTTTTGCCTTTTCTCGGATTTTCCCCCATGATATGGCTTCTCTTGGACGTGCTCCAGATAGGCTTCCGTCGTATTCTAAGGCTGTTGTTATGTATACGGCGTAGTCTAAGCCTTTCTTGAACAGGTTCCACCATAGGACGTGGTGTTTTGATATGCCTCCGCCTATTATTAGGGCTCCGGATTTTTTTGCTTGCCAAATCATGTCGTTTAGGAGCTGCTCGTCTTTGAGCACGTTTACTTTTAGGTCTTTGTGGTCTTGGCTGAACATCCACAACTGGTAGCCAACAGCCCCGTCGGTTATGCCCGGCACTATTACGGGTATGCCATTCTTCCAGCACCAATATAATATTGAGTTTTCGTTGAGGCGTTTTCCAATCTCCCAGCAAAGCTCGTAGGTGGCTAGTTCACGCTTACCCTCAGCGTATATGCTTTTCAAGAATTCAGTCATTTTCTCTTCGATTATTTCGCCGTAGGAGGCGTTTGGCACCAGCACATTGCCTATTCGGCTTACGCCTTTCCTATGCAGTTTTTTGTCGTCCATGTAGAAGTCGCCTTGAAAATAGTCGCGGTAGCACCTTGCCAAATCGTGGTCTAAAGTGCCACAAGTTGTAACCAAAACGTGAAACCACTTACGCTTAACCATGTCGCGGACTATGCCCCTCGTGCCAGTTGCGATAATACAAGCGGGGAAAGAAAGGAAGTTGAGGATTTCTCGTTCCTTCAGCATCGCCTCAAGGATGTCGACGCCGACTGCGAGGTTTTTTGCTGTGAAGCCTCCGCTTTCCAGCATCTGTCGGATAATGGCGTCTGCGGAAGCGCCCTTCGAAATCTCGAAGTCTTTCACTTTCTCCATAACATAACGCCAATGCCTATTCTAAGCCCTTAAAAAGCCAAGACAAATCTGGAACCTTCGCCCTCTTCTCAACTTTTTCTGCCAATGCGTGAACCACTATTGGTAGGGCTATTGTAGCGTCGCAATAGCACTGCACATTTCTACCCTCTTTTGCTTCTTTACCCCAGCTTATGGCTTCCTCGAAGGTGCAGCCTGACAAGCCACCCCAGTGGGGCGCATCCGTCGTTATCTGTATGGCATATTTATGCGGGTATATCCTCTCATATTTTCTGGATTCTGTTAGGCTTCTCCCAACGGTGGTTAGTTGGATGAAGTCTTTTGGGACCCCGCCACCAATATAGATTACGCCGCTTTCCGGAGCAGCCTTGGCTTTTATATCCACAAGCTGTTCAAAGTCCCGCATCTGGTCTATGGTTATGTCGAAGTTGCTTTCCAACTTCCTGTTTAAAAGATAAGCGATTCCATAACCGCTGTCAACTATGGCTGGGCAGAAAACGGGCACTTTGTTCTCGTAGGCAGTTGCAACTATGCTTTTAATCCCCATCTGGGAAAGCTCTTTCCCAAATAGGTGGAGAAATTCGGCAGATGAGTATTTGCGGTTTGGACTAAGCTTTTTCATAAAGTTTGCAATGAGGCTTTCCATTTGGCGGTATTCAAGCTCATCTGCAAAAACGTCATAGAAACGGTCAATCTTATATTCTAAAAGCTGGTGGTCATCCACCATGTGGTGCCCTTGCCAATAAGTGCCGCCCATGGCTTCCAAAATGTCTTCTGAAATGTTGGCGCCCGTGGAAACTATAACGTCTATGAAGCGGTGCTCAATAAGCCAGTTAACAATTTTCCACTGCCCCGTCGTGCTCATGGAACCGGCAAACCCGAAAAAGACTACAACGTCGTCTTTGAGCATTTCCTCCCAAACTTCCACCAATTCGCCAAGTTTTCTTCCTTGAAAACCAGTTTTAGCCATTTCCGCAAGCAGTTCCGAGATTTTCTTTGGAACTTTAACCTCTATCGGCTCAAGCTTCCTTTTAAAGAATGGAGTTTGTCTTTTCTCCCTTATCACCGAATTTCAACTCCACAATTTTGGAATGCTTAATTTTAAAAACCTCACTTTTAAATTTTTAGTTTCAGAAAACTCCTCAACAGCTCACATCAAAACGTGAAGATTAAAAAGCGTATAGGTTTCCAACGCTGTTCCAGACGAAGGCTTCCGGCATGGCATTTGCAATTGCAAAGGCACCCCTCCAGCCAGTACAATGCATGGGCACAATCAATTCTGGCTTAAACTTTTTAAGCATATCCACAGTCTTGCCTATCCGCCCTTCGCACTCTTTCCCAGACAAGTGAAAACCACCAATAATGGCGTGAACCTTTTCGATTCCAGTTATTTGCTGGGCATAAAGCACAGTGTTGACTATTCCAGCGTGGGCGCATCCAGAAAGAATGACAAGTCCCTTATTTTTGACGTGGACAACCAGTGCACGGTCATCCCAAACCCATGGGTCTGGCCGCCACTCGCCATCAACAAAGGCTCGCTGTTGCACATAGCCCTTCTCAAAATCCGTTTCTCTTGGAATTTCACCTGTTACAAGTAATGCACCGTCAGCCAATAAGTAAGGCTCCTTTGTCTTCAAATATTTTGCTGGGCGAATTTGACTCTCTTTTGGGAATTCTGGATATCGCCTAACGGAACCGTCTGCGGAGGCTACACCTCTTGTCTTAAACATGTCTTCATGAACTATTATCGGCAAGTCCGCCTTACCAATGGCCTTAACAAAACTTAACAGTCCGCCAAAATGGTCGTAGTGCCCATGAGACAAGACAACAGCCTCAATTTGCCCCAAATTTATGCCCATACCATGTGCGTTTGAAACAGCCCCTTCGTGGCTTACACCAGTGTCAAAGAGCACACTATGCTGTTTCCCATCGCAAGTCACTGTGACAAGCATCGACAAGCCATGCTCAGCTATTGGCAAGCGAAAATTCTTTTCAAACCATTCCTTGCCCATGCGCTTCGCAACCCAACTCCTAACGCCTTGAACCTCTCGGCAGCTGAAGGAAGACGTGAAGTCCACACAGTTGTCCATTAGGCATATTAATTCTAGGCTTTCAGCCTCCTTAAGCGAAACACCTTTGCCGGACAACAGCACAACACCTCACCGTTTAAAGGAAAAGGTCTTTCTCCCTAGGCCTTATTAGCTCAGTAGCTTTAGCATCTTCAGATTTTATGTACTTGTAGCCGCGGATGATAGCCACCGGAACACCCTCATCCGCTTGCCCAATAACAAGCTCAGCCGCTGAAGAAAGCTCGTCGGCTACGGCTGTCTGCTTAACCCGCAAAACATAGCCAAACAAGTCCTTTTCGCCTCTGCGGTCCCTTATTGGTTTTAAGCCAGAAACGCCCACGGCCACGTTTATTTCACCCTCCCGAAGGGGTCTGCCATGAGTATCCGAAATTATAACAGCCACATCACAACCAGTTAAACGCTTTATCTCACGCCTAATTTTGGCAGCGGAAGCATCAGGGTCTTCTGGGAGCAAAGCCACGCAGCGTTCTCCAGGAACATTAGACTTGTCAACCCCCGAATTGGCGCAGACAAACCCGTGCTTTGTCTCTGTGATTATTTTGCCATCAGCCATGCGCCTAATGCTTTTCGCCTCCCTAAGGACAACCTCAACCATAGCTGGGTCCTTGCTATAAAGCTCAGCAACAGTTTTTGCGAAAGGCGAAGGCGTAACCTCATCCAAGTTTACAATGCGGCCCTCAGCCCTTGAAACAATAACGTGTGTAACAACTATTATGTCGCCATTCTGTATTGGTGTTCCTTGGCGCTCGGCAGCCTTGCAAATGAGCTCTGCAAGGTTGTCTCCAGCCTTTATAATTGGTAAGCCCTCAACACCAATTATCTGGATTACATTCATGCTGCATTCACGAAACATGTTATACTTGGCGGTGTGCTTTATAATTTCGCCCATTTAAAAGCAAAACATGTTTTAAATCATGGTTTTGGCGGTTTGCATGCAAAAATTTTTAATGCTAAAATGGCCTTCCTTAAAAGGCGAGATGAGTTTCAATGAAAATATTACATGAGTTTGTCCCAACACGTAAATTCTTGAAACTTGCCGAAGAGGTTAAAGACCTTGTTGATGGATGGAACATAACCGACAGTGCTGCGGGTATGCCAGCACCCAGCGGCACAGCAGTGGGCTGCGTCCTCAAAACCAAATACCCGGACAAAATTGTCATACCAATATTCATACTCCACTACAAGGGGCCAGTCGAGGTTGGAGGTTTGGCTTTGGCTGCCGACGCCGTCGGCTTGGATGGACTTGTAATCACAATGGGAGACATACCAAAATATGGCGAACCGATAAAAATGTTTAAGTCTTCAGAGGAAGCGCGGGACTTTCTACGTACAACAATACGCCTAAAAAACGTTAAATTGGGATGCTTGCTGACAGCACGCAGAACCATAGAAGAAACCATAGCCAGAGCAAAGGAGCCATGGGACTTCGTCTTCTTCATGAGGCTTGAAGATAAAACCTTCCCAGCGCTGGAGCAAGTGGCAAAGGAGTGCAAACGACTAAACAAACCAATATACACATACTTTCTGGTCGGAACGCCCAAAAACGCCGAAATGGTCAAACTAATAGGTTGGCCAGTAACCACAACTATGGAGAAGGTTGAGGAAACAGCGGCAAAACTTGAGGGTTTGGTGGACGGCGTAATAGCAACATGCGCTGGAGACTATGAAGGTGACAAGGAACTCCTAACAAGGCTTCAAAAGTTTAGGAAATAGAACTACGTTTAACTCTAACATCCCATTTATTCCACTCTTTTGTACATATTTTTAACACGATGTCCAAGAATTGAACGCTGAAAAAGCCTCCAAAGGCTTCCTCGGCGGAGGCTCCGGATTTTCGGCTGCATACCCCATAATAACCATTGCTTGAGGCTCGATTTCACGGGGTAAGCCTAAAGCTTTTCTCACGGTGTTTTGGCAGAATAGAGGTGCACAAACCCAGCATGCTCCAAGCCCATAATAATGCGCTAAAAGGAGCAGATTTTGAATGTAGGCTGAAACACTTTGGACGCCCATCAAATATTCCGCCTTCTGCCGCCTTCTATCCGAGTATTTGTGCATATCCTCCATTGATAGACAAGCTATAAGGACAACTGGGCTTTCTGTTATCCGCTGCCAACTTTCAACCTCAACAATTTCTTCTGCTTTGCTTCTTGGGACGCCGTCCTTAAGCATGTCTGAAAGCCAAGCCCTCCCCATCGCTGTGGCAAGCTTCGCCTTAACAGCGTCATCGTCTATTACAATTATACGCCAAGGCTGGGCATTATGCGCTGAAGGAGCCCACTTAGCCAAATCCAAAATGGCGTTCACAACTTCGCGGGAAACCTTTACGGGCTTGAAATTGCGGATGCTCCGCCTTGTTTTAATAAGTTCAACTGCATCCAATTTTAGGCACCTTTACAAGCACTTTTATGGGTTGAAAGCCAATTTATAGGTGTGGTTTCATGGGCAATGTTGTGGCTTTAGCGGGCGGTGTCGGAGCAGCAAAACTCCTCAGAGGAATCGTAAAGGTTGCGCCGCCGAAAAGCCTTTTCATAATTGGCAACGTAGGCGACGACATAGAGCTTCACGGGCTTCACATAAGCCCAGACCTAGACATAATAATGTACACGCTTGCTGGCGTGGTAGACGAAACAAAGGGCTGGGGAATAGCCAATGACACCTTCAACTGCCTCGAAATGTTGGGACGCCTAGGCTTTGAAACATGGTTCCGCCTCGGAGACAAGGACTTGGCAACCCATATAATAAGGACAAAAATGCTGAGGGAAGGCATGACACTCTCACAAGCCACAGCAAAATTATGCAAAATGTTTGGAGTTGAAGCCAATCTCATACCAATGAGCAACGACCCGGTACGAACAAAAATTAGATCTGGCAACATGCTCCTCGAATTTCAAGAATACTTCGTTAAAAGGGGAACCATGGACACCGTTACAGACGTAATTTTCGAAGGCGCTGAAAAGGCTGAACCGGCACCAGGCGTTATCGAGGCAATAGAGGGGGCGGAACGCATAATAATCTGCCCAAGCAACCCAATTTTAAGCATAGCCCCAATCCTAGCCATAAAAGCCATAAAAAAGGCGCTTGAAAACGCGAAGGCACCAATAGTGGGCATAAGTCCAATAGTAGGCGGAAAAGCCCTAAAAGGACCAGTCGACAAAGTGATGGCAAGCATGGGCTACGAGCCATCAGCCTACGGCGTTGCAAAATTTTATGGAAAACTCCTAAAACACTTCATAATTGACGAAACTGACAAAGAGCAGAAAAAATGCATAGAAAAGCTTGGAATAAAAGTCACCGTGACAAACACAATAATGAAAAGCCTTGAAGATTCAATTCGCCTTGCAAAAATTGTTATGAAAGTAAAGTAAATCTGGCTACATTTCGCGGATTTCACATCGGAGCTTCTTTATAACTTCTTCAGCCTTTGAAGGCTCAACCTTAAGGGTGTAGAGCATCCTTGAAGTGCGGAGTTTCAGTTTCACGACGTCTTTTAGGCGTTTAACTGCGCAGTATTCGGCTCTTTCGCTTATTTCAACGAACTTGTCTATGTCGAAGATTTCCGTCGGCATGTTGGAGGTCTCCAAGCTGATGCTCTTTGCCGCAATCTAATTTTTATCTGTTTTGGTCTTCCATCTGCCCCTAAGCCAATCGCAGAGCTTGAAAAGCTCTTTGCGAGTGGGATGTTTTCCTTCAGGGTTTGATATGTAGTAGGCTGCAACAGCATTGGCCAACGTAAGCCTAACAGCATCACTTAACCCATAAACAGTTCCCAATATGTTGCCGGCAGTCCAAGCGTCACCAGCGCCAGTCACTCTTAAAACTGGAACATGAAAGGCTGGAACAACTTTTTCGTTTTTCCCATTAAAGGTTGCAGAATACTCTGTTGTGTGAAGGTCTATTCTCGCTTTTAATCGTGAAGCTAAAAACTTCGCCGATTCCATTGCCAACTTTTCAAAGCCCAAGCCTTTTTCTGGTTTCTCTGTTCTGCCTTTCATGAGTGACGCGAAGAAGACTGCCTCATTCTCGTTTAGGCTTAAAACGTCCACCAGGTCGCTTTGCAGAACCCTTTCAAGCAGTTTTCTGGTTCCCTCCCTATTTGGGTTTGGGTCGGCGGGGTCAAAATAGGTTTTGCCCTTCCCTTGGGTTTTGACGTAGCGAAAAACTGTTTCAGCCAGCTCTGTGCCGAATTTTCTTGTTCCAGCCCAGTTGAAAACACATGTGCAGTCAGCCCTTTTAATGGCTTCAAAGTCATTGGCGTCTAGGTTTTGTGGTCCAAAATCCGCTAATGAGCCAACATCTCTAAGCATGACATTGGCTTTTCCATTGGATGTTTCAAATTCTAGGGCTGTTGTTATTGATGGCTCCTCCACAATTTTTATGTGGGCGAGGCTGATTTTTAGCGATTTTACATAAAACTTGATTAGTTGAAGCCCAAGCTTGTCAGTGCAAACTATAGGTATGACCTTTACGCCTAGGCTTGCCAGTGCGGCTGCAGTGTTTATGGCGTTTCCACCCCTAAATTCCTTTTGATTTATTCCATCTATGCTTCCGCCCTTCCTTTCCACAACTTTCATAACCGTTTTAAAGAAGTGGTTTGGGCTTGTATTTATGCTCACGAACCTGTCGATGAAGAAGTCGGGCATAACAACAACTTCTGCCTCTCCTTGCTGGCTTTTTAGAAAATTCTTCACTTCATCCAAATATTCGTCCAGCAAGTTTTACGCCTTCCTAACAAAGTTATTGAAGCTAAGCTGAATTAACTCTTTTGAAGGCTTCATCCTCCAATAAAAAAGCGGACTAGTGTCCAAACAATGTCTCCGTAAACCAGCGCCAAGACCAAACCGGCTGTCATGAAAATAAGCATGGGCAGTCCTGGTGTCGCCCAAACTTTTTCTGGGATTTTTCCAGCCTCAACAGCCTTTCCCAGCCTTTTGATTATGGCTTCTCTTTCCTCATCCTTTGGCAAGACCAGAAGTTTCCTTCTTATTTCACCTTCCCCAGAGTCTTCAACGTCTTCTAGGGGGTATATGTGCCACTTTTCCTTCAATTTTTTAAAATGAACTTTATATCCGGTCAACAGAACCAGAATCTTCCTGCCTATTGATTCCTCCCGCTGTTTCCCTTCGAAAAGCGGGTTGCCAGATTTCAGACACCACAAAAAGTTATGGAATAGTAGGTAAAGGGCTGTTAAGGCAGCCAAAATAACAGAGTTACTGAAAACTGTAATTGGGAAGAATAGGTCCATTATTGGTGAGGTTTCGCCTAAAGGTTTTAGGCACTCTGATGGATGGAAGGGCAAAGCCAGAGCAAGGCACATCAAAGCCTTTGCATCTGCTCCGCCGAAGCCTCCAGCATAGAAGAGGATTATGGCGAAGGTTGATGTTAGGGCGAAGCAAAGCCCATAGTAAGGAAGCATGGAAAAGTCGTACAGAAAAAGTTCGGCAAAAGTTAAGGCGAAAGCTGGTGGGGCGAAAATTATCCAAACGCTATTCTCTACTTCACGGGTTTTATAATCACACCAAGAGGCGTAGACTAGAAAGAGAAGGCAGAGACCAACTCGTGTTCCTTCAAGGATTAATAATACCCCATTCAACTCTGCAAACTCCTTCTGGACCAGACTATAGAAATTAGTTTTTGAGTTAAAATAATTAATGTTAGGATAAAACAATAAAATTTTGGATGCTTTTATTGAGCCACCACTGAGTCTTCGTAGGATGTTTCTGGACCCGCTACTTTTACCTTGTAAGTTTTACCTTGCTCGAAGTCGTATACGTGCTTTGTACCAGTTATTGTTAATGTTTCGCCGGCGGGAATTAATTTTGCTCCTCCGCTTAGGGTTGTTGCGACTGTGACATCGTAACCGTTAATGTAAACTTTGTCTACATAGACATCTTCTGTCCCCCAATTTCTAACATATATTGTAATGTTATCATTAGTGGAGTCTATTATCACGGAATCGAACTTTATTCTTGCGCCTGCTTGGTGACCTGAACTGCGCATGTAAACCATTATCCATGCGTATGTTACGACTATGGCTGCTACGGCTATAACTATTAGCAGGAGGGTTGCGAGGATTGGGGATATACCCTTCCTAGATTTCAACATGATATTTGTTTTCATAGCGTGCACCTTCCGCTGGTTTATGAAATTTGAGGAATACTTATTTAACTTATATGAACCAGTAATCCAAATTTTCAGTAAGTTTCACCTTTATTTTTATTGGAGTATTATCCTGGTTGGTTTACTTTCGGCTTTGCGTTTTAGTTTGATGATTACTGCGATAGTTATTATTGCAAGAGCCGTGAATGCCACTGATGCGTATATTAATGTGGGGTTCATGGTTGTTCTGAAATTTATTGGGACTGTCATGTCTTGGTTTACGGTAACGGTTTTTTCTATTTCTTGATCTTGTAGTTTTGCCATAATTCTGTATGTTCCGTCTGGCAGGTTGATTGTGGCTATTCCGTTTGGTGCTAGGGCGGTGTTTAATAGTTGTCCGTCTTTGTAGATTTCAATGAACACGTTGCTGGCGTATGTGTTGTCTTTGTAGATCTCAATTTTTACGGTAGATATTCGATAGGCTGCGTCGATGGTTATTGTCACGGTTGTTTGACTTGTTATTGTAGCAGTTTTTGTTTGGTTGGCTGGTCCTTTTGAAACTGTGAATGTGTATGTCCCCTCTAATAGTTGAATAAGACAGTAGCCGGTTGCATTGGTGGCGCCGCTGTAAACTGTGTAGCCTTCGCTGTTTTTCACATTTACCTCGGCGTTGGTTATTGGTTTGTTGTCGCTCCAAACGGCTTTTATAGCGACGTTACATGTTGCTGCGGTTATAAAATTGAGTTTTACTGTGACTGTTTTTGTGCTGGAGAGGTTAACTGTTGTGGTGTTTGTGTATATTTCGTATTGTGTTTGGATTGTGTAGTTGGCTTCTGGAAGTTGCGGGAAAACAACGGTGCCGGCGCTGGTGTATTTTGTATCGTACCACCCGCCTCTGGTGATTGTAACCTTCGCGTTTGTTAGGGGCTTATTTGCAGCGTCAAAAACGTTCACTGTTAGATTGTGCACTTTGCATATCGCGTTGTAGTTTCGGTTTAAGGCTGAACAGCTGAAAGTGCCTTGGTGAACCGTTAAACCCTGCCATAAAACTTCCACTTGATAGGTCCAGTAGCTCATTTGGGGAAAAGCAGCTTTTCCCTGTTGGTCAGAGGTTTGGCTTGCTTCCCATTGTAAGCCGTCTAAACTCTGCCATCTTAGCCTCACTAGGGCGTTTTTAAGGGGTTGACTGCCGCTGTCTTTAGCGTAAACCGTTAAAGTTGCCAAGTTTTGGCAGACAATTAAAATGTTGGTTCTTGGCAAGGTAAGCGTGTAATCGCCGCTTGCAAGTTCTATTCCACCCTTTGAAACAACTATGTGGGCTAAGCCATCCACAGAATATACGTTTTCGTAAACCACTATACCAGAAGCGTTTGTACAATATGGTGGAAAAGCAGCGTCCCTGTAATCTTCTGGCCCATATTTGGTAGTCACTCTCACGCTTGCACCGCTGACCGGTAAGCCTTCACTATCATCCACCTTCACTATAATTGTGTAGGTTGCCTGCGAATAGGCAAACGCTAAAAATGAGGAAAAGCAAAGCAAAATTGCTGTAGCCAATACAATAAACTTTTTCATTTTATTCACACAGCCAAATTTTCGGAGCGTAGGTTTCCAAAAACATGTAATAATAAGTGTTAACTTCTGCATAGCTGCCTCCATCATACATCCACATGGCAAGAGCGTAGCCATAACTCAAACCTGCATATGTTGTGTACACGTCTCCACCACAATTTACGGCTTCAAACTCTAAAGAGCCTTGATTTGCACCACTAGGAGCTCTTTCAGTCACAGAAAACCTGGTTCTATTGGCATTTATACTTCTCAAATTTTGAACACTTATATCATTAAGAATTAAACCTCTTCCAAACTGGTCGTTCCAATGGGCGGCCCAATATCCTGGATATTTATATTCTCGATGCCGCGGATCTCTATAATTATATTGATATGATCCAACACTGCCTGTTGTATAGTTTAGAAAGGCGTAGTTTGTGGGTCCACCATTTCCCATAATTGTAGCAAACCATAAGCCATCATCGGTTTTACTCTGCTTCCAGTAAATATGCACGTCTACTTGGAGATATTTTACGTTGGCTGTTATAAACACTACAGCATATGTGTCGTAGTAATCGCTTCTTGGTCTACCTGAAGCATCATAAACATTTTTAACTTGTGTAGAATTCAGTATAGCTATAAGTCGTACAACTGCACGTTTAGTTGAGTTTACATACCAGTATTTTATTTGCCATTGTCCGTAAGGCCTCCACGCTGCTAAAGAGCCTCCGGAAATCCCAAATGCGTGGAGGTTCCATGGTCCGAAGCATAGTCCATTGCTAGGGTTTATCATTACAAGGGCCGCCACACCGTAATAGTCGTAGGGGTATGTAGGCGATTGAGTGTGTCCAACGCCTATGAATTCTACGCGGTATCTGTTTGTGTTGGCCGTGAAAGTTGCCGAGTCATATGTCAAGTCGCTTGGACCTTGATATGGTTCTGCGTCTAAATCATCGAGCCAATATATTCGCACCCTCTGTTTTTGAATTGTGAGCTGTGGAAACTTAACTTGGAAAACTATGCGGCTTGAAACGTTAAACCTAGCCCAAGGTTCGGCTAGCCCTCTTGGAACCTCAATTGTCTTGTTGTGCCATGTTACCTTGTCCCAAATTTCATACTGGCATGGTGAAGCCACAAGCTGACTGCTGGAACCAGTTTGGGTGACGTTGACTCTGAACTGCTTGATTGGTACTGGTGGGAAAGGAGGCATGATGGTGATGTCGCCTTCAACGGTGAGTTCTTTTCCATTCCAGTACCAATGACCACCAATCCCACACTCTAAAGTATAAATCTCATCGGCGCTCGATGTCATTTTACTAACGGGAGTTTTTCTCTCAACCTCAAACTCTATGTAAGTGTATGTGCATAACCTAACACGAACTCCTCTGTTATCCCGAACCGTGATCAAAAGCCACTTGTAATATGGTTTCGCGATATTTTCCGATTTAAACGTTAGCTTGTACACGCCAGGATCGCTTGTTTCATTGGCTATCAAATCAACAGCCCTCCAGTCATTAGTGCTCGGGTCAAACCTTAAGACCTCAAAATTAGACGACGTTAAATCCCTCGCAGGACCGCTTTCTTGTATAACTGTGACATTGATATTCTGTATATTGTCTAAGTTTTTCGCTATGTATGAGATGTCAACTTTTGCGTAGAGGTAGTACAACGCGCTTGTGTTGTACCCGTAAAGACCAAACTTTAAGGCGTCAATTTTCGCCTCTGCACATATGGCAGATAAGCCTTCAGGAAAGTGCCAATAACATTTTATGAAATCGTTAACCCAGCGGTTATAAGACCCCACGGTTATAAACGCAGAACGTTTAGAGAATGAGACATTTAATCCGTAGCCTGGAAAAGCCCTGTAAAGGTCTGTGGCCCAATGTAGAAGCATATCACCTACAACACTTTTGTCGGCGATTCCGGTCTCGTCGAAGCTTTTTGTATAGTTGGCAAGCATTGAAACCAACACTTGTTTGGAGCCAGCCATCACATTATCAACCACGCCCATGTATTCCTCCCAGCTTTCGTATCGATAATAGGACACGGTACTATACATAACAACAGCAATAGAAACAATCATTATAGCCATCATCAACGCTGCGATAATGACGAACTGCCCTCGTTCCCCTCTTGAAGACCCGCATTGCCTATGAGTTTTCTTTAAAAAGTGCAAAATGCCTACCTCCTTGCAAGCTGAAGAACCAATATTCTAGGGTCGTAATAGTCTCCAGAGCTTGCTAAAACATATGTCACAGTTGAAACCAATTTGGGATTTTGAAAGGCTTCGGGATCTCCATAAAATATGTTTTGCCCTTCCATATGAAGCCCCCCGTACTCATCGAGCCGATAGATTGTGAGATTGAAATAGACATCTGACGGAAGAGAAACCATTAACGCGGATCTGAGAAGGCTCTGTCCCTTTGCAATGTCCGGATCGTAAACGTAGCGGGTTAAAATTCCACGCGCCTCCAAATTGTGCAGGACGTTATATCCTAGTTTTTCCAGCTCTGTTGCCTCATAGCGGGGGCTGTATGGAGGGATTACTACGCTGTTGACAAAGGTTAAAGTAACCATGATAACTATAGACGCTAGTATTGTTTCAACGACACGCATCTGACCCTTCTCGTTTTTCAGCATTTGAGCTCACTCTTTCCAAACCCAAAGCTCAGCCGTGTAAATCATATTCTCAATCAAAACATTCCTCTGAAGTTTCACAGCTCCACTACCAACTGGAACTTTACCGCCATACTCAAATACATTATAGCTTAACAAGTTCTTGTAAGGCCCAGCGACAACGATTTCTCTGCGACCCCCTTCAACGGCTGAAAAATCAAATATTAATATCGCCGGGTTAAGATCTCGCAAGCCATCAAATGTTTTGTTCCAAAGCGCAAACCTAGGCGATTTCCCCGTGTTAAAGTGGTCATCTTTCGTACCGTTGTACAACGAGACTGTTTCCCCATCGGTTGTATAAACGTAGATGCTGACTATTTTCACATCCTCATTTGACGGGTTTTTAGCCTTTGTTAACACCACAGTGTCGCCCACAACATTTATATCTGCAACATAAACGGAGGCGTCTCTTCCCATGGTCACTAGAATTGCGGCCACGTCAGCCACTGAAATCCTTAAAATTACCATCACGTAATCCGGAGATGACAAAGTTAACCTTATGATCTGTGAGCAAATTCCGGAGGCATTCGTCACCGTAGGGCTAAGGGGGCCAAGGCTAAAGTCTTTCCCTTTTGAGTAAAAGATAAAGCCTTCCACTTTAGCGTTGGGTATGGGCCTTCCATCCAAATGTACAACTTTTAGGGCATACTTTAGCGTCGTTGAGTCTACATAAGACAGCGGGGTATGTTTTTCATCAATTTTTGTTCCATTAACATTTGTTACATTAAATGGCGGAACTAGTCGAAAACTAAACCCATACCCTTGCAAGTTTAAGATACTTTTTAGATACTCGTAAGGCAAATATCCCAAAGGATTGTAAATATTTAACCTTTGAACTTTGTCGGGATCAAGCACATAAAGTGTTGGATCCATGTAACTTGCTAAGCCGAATCTTTCCACAACAGACGGATAGAAGTAAAATGTTCTATTAACCCTTGAGCCCCAGTCAACTGGATATCCGGTGTCTAAAAGCATAGCGTTGAAGAGGTTTAGAGCTATGTTTCTCAACTGTTGCTGTTCAACAGCCTTAAAGTTTCCAGCGTTCATTTGGGGTAGTATAACAACTGCGCTTATGAACATGACGCTTACAACGACCATGGCAAGGATGTGATCAAAGACGGGGTTCATTTAGTTCACCTCTATGAGATAATATGTTGAAGCATATATTAAGTCTTACTATTCACGTATAAGAGAAAAACAAACATACACCTCTCCACCCCTACGCTCGCAACATGCAAAAATCAACCCGCTAAAACTGCTATCTACAATCAGCACGTCTTTAACCTTTAAGCCTCCAATAAGCCAAGACTCCCCACTAATGTAAGGTTTACCATCCATGTAGGCGTGTATACCCAAGGCGTAACCATTAGAATCTCTGACAATTTCAACAGAATAAAATGAATCTTTAATCATTCGAGGGATCCTCAACTCCTTCTTTACAAAAACATAAACACCAGAAGCATTTCTTGTAAGAAGATACAAATTTTCAAAAGTGTTAGCCACATAATCGGCAACCTCCTTTAACTCTTTCGCCATCATGGAGGCCTGAACATTTTCTATAACAGGAAAATAAGCTATGGGCAAAACAAAAATTAGCAACAATAACGCCGCAGTACATATGAGATGACTTATTGTTGGAGACGGCATTGCTACTTCCCTCCATAAACACTTATGTTTACAACCGAAACAATGAAGTTGAAAACTACAATCCCCTTCCTTAACGGTGGACTAACCCAGGAATACCAAGAACCTTCATTAACTTTCGCATTTACAGTCGCCGTAAGTCCATCGCTTGGCACAGGAAAGACATAAGAATCTTGGGCTGAACAACCCATACACTTCGCTATAACGTCAAGCGTTCCCGCATAGCTGGAAGCCTTGGGAATCACAATTTTTATCATCCTTATATCCACATATGTGACATTCTGTCCATAGGACACGGTCTCATATGTTTTCGCAACATAAACCCTATAACTTAAAACAACACTCACTCGACCGGATTGTTGCTCAATAACTATTTGGCCAAGATCATCTATTGCACGGGAAACTATAACCGTTTCATTTCCTAAAATATATTCTTTGTAGCCATTTCCATAGTTAACATAATCTGTGCTTATGTAATACTTGATCAAACCAGACGTGATGGTGGGGTAGGATTTAAAATTGCCGGCTACACCAACAGTCACCGTTAGGTTTAACGCGTTGGGCGCTAGGGCTATTACTCCATAATTTGCCTCAAACTGTGTTGATCGTGAAGCTTGAGGTTTATCCGAAACATACCATATTGAGTCGTTAAGCTTTAGCATAGCCTTTTTAGCAGAAGCAAACTCCGCTGCCCCTTTGTTTTGCTCCATGATGCGATAGGCATACTGGCTTGCCACCAACACCAGCACAATGGTCGCCGCAGTAATTATGACCGTTGAAATCGCCGGACTAACGCCTTTCCCGTTTCTTCTTAGCCTATCTCCTCCCAACAGTTAACCCCCAATCCCCCCATTTTAAACGCCAAATTTCACAAACATAGGCACCATCTTGGCGGCTAGAAGGGCGATTACAACAAGGATTGCCCCATGCTTAAAACCAGCCGCAAGGGACTCCTCGCTTATCTTTCCAGCCACAATACCTATGAGGTAGCTGTGAAAAATAGCTGACGTAGTGAATGTCGTCACCATAGCCCCTAAATCTTTTACCTGGCTCGTTTCCGCAATTCCCAAAGTGCCGCTTGTAAATCCAATCATCATTACGGTTGTAGCTACGAGGAGAATGGCGGCGAAGTAGGGCATCATTATGTATGGGCGGACAGCCATCTTCTTTTCCTTCTCAACCTCCTGAGTCAAATTATTGAATCTGGCCAACGACTCAATCATGGCAATTGTGCCACCGCCAACATCTATGGTCTCAACAAGCAGGAACATTACAAGCTGGGCCATCCAACTTTTTACACGCTTAACAAAATCCATAATCACCTTTCTAATCGGGACACCCCAAGAGATTTCGGAGCTTATTTTGCGCAGCTCTTTGCTGAACTCGCCGTAATCCCTGTTGGAGAGGCTTTCAATACATTTTTCTGGGGACAAACCTGTTTTCCTTACTTCCGTCAAGTCCCTTAGGAAGCTTGTTATGCCCTGCTCCATGCTGGCCTTCTTGCTGCTGACTTTATGGTACACTATGGCTGCCGGAAAAGTGGTCACAAACAATGACAGCGCAACAGCCACCGGCAAGTCCACGATATGTTGAAGTTGGCTAAAGAATGGAACTTCAATGAACCCAAAAAAGTTTGTCAATAGTAGCAGCAAAACTATTCCAACTATGCTACATATCCCGAAAACCTTGTAGGGGCGCATGTCCACAACCGGAGTTTTAGGTTGCATGCTATGGGCTAAGTATATGAACAAAAGCGAAAGCAAGGGTGTGAACAAATAGGTATAGAGGATTATGCCTGAATACGTTGAAATGCCGACGCTGTATATAGATTCAACACTGAAGAGTATGTAAAAGCACATCGACATTAGAACCATGACGATTATAAAGGTTTCTAGGAGCATTCCAAGCCTTTCGGCGGCAGCCTTCACCCGCATAGCCCTTGTTTTAAAAATGTCCTCAGCCTTTCTCTCAAGGAAGTGTCCGATGTCTCCACCTATTATCACTGTTGAGGCGTAGCCTGCCAAAAAGTCTTTGAAAATGTCTAGGGGGTTTCTTTTAGCCGCGTTTTCTATCGCTGTCAATGGGTCTATTCCAAAGATTTCCACATCCTTTATTATTTCTCTGGCTTCGCTTCGCATGGCTGGCATTAGCTCAACCTCGGCTAACCGCTTAAAACTCGTGTATGGGGCTATGCCGCCAGAAG
>Ga0207433_10002595_pt1 | contig 36555 bp, 48 predicted proteins | sample YelNatPaOPGAMG01_FD_187559 | JGI IMG/M metagenome (GOLD analysis project Ga0207433, IMG submission 187559) | Hot spring thermophilic microbial communities from Obsidian Pool, Yellowstone National Park, USA - OP-RAMG-01 (SPAdes) (version 3) | ecosystem: Environmental > Aquatic > Thermal springs...
CGGCCTCGGGAAGCGGCACATGATTAAAGTTCCGTGGTCTTTTTTCGGCAACGACCCCAACCTGGCAAGCGGGACTGAGGCGACTCGATAGCCTAAATCTTGTTCATCAGTCGGAGTTGTCGTGTGAACTCGCGTCGTCCAGCAGCGGCGTTCTTCCGGTACATCCCGGCCACACTGGCTCCGTCAATGCCGCTGAGGTTTGTGTGGTCGTGGTAATGGACCGCGCCCCCTCCCGCTCCGTTGTTCGCGGCGTTCGTCAACATGGAAGTGAGGCTCTGAGGCAGGACGGCCTCGCCGCCATGCGCCAGAATCGGAACTGCCGATCCTATGGAGCCCGGAACCAGGCCGCCTTTCTCGAACGCGCCCGCCAAGTGCATGATGCCCGCGAACGCGGCCGCACCAGCGGCGACGCCCAGCGCGGGGCCAATGACCGGGATATCGGCCATCGCTGTCCATGCCTTCGCCGCGCCGATGGCCGCAAATTTCGCAATGGTCCCAAAGGCGTGGGCAGTCTCGATGGCCGCAGTTCTCGCCTCGGCCATCAGCGTAGAGGCTACTCGCTTTAGGTTGCCCTCCTCAGTCGCAAGGGTCTTTCTCAATTCAGCCGCGATGTGAGCTTCGACTGTCTTCAGCTCATAGTTGATCGCCATCATCGCTAACTGGTCATACATCCGCTGGAAGGCGACACCCATGCGCAGCCCGCTCTGAAGCCAGTGATCCGTAAACTGATTGAGCGGCCCGGTCATGTTCTGAAACATGCGCTGGTAGTGCTGCTGGTTCTGCATCTGCTCCTGCATCGAAATCTGCTGGAGCTTTGCCACCGTCTGGAGCCGCACCTGGACGATCTTGTTCTGAAGCTGCTGGTATTCGGCGAACTGCTTCTGGCTCGTCGAAAAGACGCCTTCGGGTGCCACCTGGTTCTGCGTGGCGCGGAGTCCGGAGATCTTGCTGTTCGCGTTCGCGTTGACCGCCGCGCTCTCCTGAGCCGCAGCCTGAGCGGGTGAAAGCTGCCCCATGCGCTCCCGGAATTGAATGATCCGCAGCGAAGACAGGCTACTGCTGCTCTCGACAGGCGGAAGGCCGGTGTGCACGTGGGCGGCGGGATTGAGTAGGCCGGTGAGCGGAACCCTCCGGTCGAGCGTTGCGGCCCTGCTCCTCGCGGCCCGCTGCTGCTCATCCCAGATAACACTATGCGGCGCGGGTGTGCCGAACAAGAGTTCGTGCGCCGTCATGCCGGAGAATGGGGCGGCTGCGCCGGACGCGGTTACTGTACCAGATGTGGTACGCGCGGCCTTTGTGGCGTTAATCAGGTCTACAGCCGCCTTCATGTTGGCGTCGGCTATGTTTCCCTGAATCTGGGCGATCTGCTCCTGATCGTTTGCCACTTTCTTTTTGGCGAGTTCTGCCTGCGGAGTGAGCCGGGTTCCAACCTGTATAAATCCGTAGCCGGTATTGGCGAGGATAGGTTCCGTTGCCTTGGCGGCCTTTTGGTCGGCGCTGAGGCTGTCTTCGAGCGGCCCCAGCATCGCCGCCTGCTTGGCTGCGAACTGCTTTTCCATCGATGCGCGGTATCTGTCTTCCGCAGGCTGCCCTTGCGTGGCCCCGATGTATTGCGCTTCCACGTTCTGGTGCTGCGTGGCGAACTTGTCCGCATCCTGCGCCAGCTTCAGAGCCTCGTCGTCTGCCTGCTTAGTGGCCGCCGCGAGGCCGGTCATCTGGCCTATGGCTCCTTCGAGCCAGCTTGTATTCAGCTCGGAGGCCAAATCCTCGGCGTTTGACGCGAATTTATAGATCGCCCTTCCGGCCATCAATGCCATTTGGACAAACGCGCCCACGACCGCTACGTCGAACGCGGCTGCGATGACTCCCTGCATGGCCGGGAACTGGCTCGCAAAATCCGCCATGGCGCGCGCGGCTCCGTATGTGCTTCCCATGAAGACGCGGCCTGCGTCGACCGCCTGGCGCTTCGCTTCGGCGTTGGACAGGGTAGCGCCCGTGTTCTCGGTAATCGCGTCAGTCTCTTCCGCAGTTGCGCTGACGTTCGAGCGCTGTGCCGCCGAGAACTCGCGCAAGGCCATGGTTGCCTGCGCGAGAGACGCCTTGGCGGAGTCCACGGCGGCCTGATACTCGGCCATCATTGCCTGCGCTTGCGCCACGATATGTTGATCGCTACTGCCTAAGGCAGATGCAAGTTCCTTGTATGCCTCTTCCATCTGCGCGGTTGCGCTCTTGACCGCCTCCGCAGCGACCTTCTGCTGTTCGGTAAGCTGCGTGAAGTCGGCCTTGACGCCCACGGAAATCAGATATTCGTTTGCCATCGTGTCTCCGGCGTGAGGGCAAGCGTCACCACTTGCCCTCGGGGTACTCAAAGAAGCGTGAAATCATCCAGCGAAGCGGAGGGTGTTCAGCCCATGCGTTGATGAGCGCCACCACTTCCGGGAACGGGATCTCCCATGCCTGAATCGGGTCGATGCCGCCGTCGGTCACCAGCCGCGCCCAGAGCATGAGGAAATCTACTGGATCGTCACCGCTTCCCCCAGCGTGATCCCACTCACCTCCGCGACCTTGGCGAATAGCTCATTGGCTTCGGCGACGGTGAACTCGTCCTCGAACCATGCGGCGGTCAGCGGCGTCGAATCATGAGTGCGGCCGTTGTTCATCGCATCGACGCAGGCGTTGACCGTCGCGTCGAGCGCGCTGCCAGCGGTGACCTTCTCCGTCATCCTGCGCAATTGGCCCATCTTCAACGCGCCGATCTCGACGACGCGCCCGGTAAGTAGTGTGACCTTCATGACTGCCTCCGTGCTTCAGGTTGGAAATTGGCCGGAGGTGGTTGTCCGCCGGCCAAATGGTAAGGAATGCTTACAGGTTGGCGTAGTAGTCCGCGTACAGAACGCCGCTGCCAGGATCAAAGACGCTGAAGTCAAACTCAGGAATGGTGATCTCGCCCTGCTTGAAGTCCATCATCAGCTTCGAACTGGAGCACTTGAAGAGCCGCTTGCCATAGCCGCCGTCCGTCGGATTTGCCAGGAAAATCTCGAAGTAAGGCGATTCTTGCTGGAGGCTGGTCGGGACCGCAACCGTGAGGCCGGTGACGACGCTGTAGGTGTAATTGATAATGACAGGCACTCCCGCGTCGGCGGCGGCGAAGGTGTAGGTTCCGGTCGTTGGGTCCACTGAGTATTCGCCCTGCGTGGGTGTTACCGTGACGAGCTTCAGGGAGACGCCGGTCGCGCCGTAGCTGACGCCGTAATCCTCGACGAAGTTGCTGGCGGCGAAGTTGTTGGCGACGACGGAATAAGGGGTGGCCGAGGGGATGGTGTGGACCTCGCCGAACGATGGAAGGACCGCCCCGGTCGTCGCCGTGGTGCCGTGATAGAGTTCCGCGAAGATGCTGCCGTCGATGGTGGCATTCTTGGCTTTGCCCTCTACCTTGCGCTGACCACGGAAGCCGCGCACCGGAGCGGAGCCGGGACCGTAGAGCAGCTTCTCGGAGAAGCTGTCGTCAAGCGAAACGTCCTGAAGTTGGCCGAATACCCTCGGCGTGGGGTTGGGGTTGGCAGTCGTAGCGGCTGCACGCCCTGAAAGATAACCTGCACCAAACGTATTCATAGCTCAAAACTCCTTAAATTGTGAGGATTGTGAAGGGAACAACTGCGATGGAAAGCTGCGTGCCTGCTCCGGGGAGGCCAGCTGCACGCTCGACTTTGCCGGTGGCGACGACGGAATCCACCAGGCCGCCGAGATTCTGCTTTTGTCCCGGCTGCTCCGGCGCGACGGCTCGCAAGAGGCCCGTGATGGCAAGGTTGAGTTCCCGCGAGGGGATCTGCGTCTCCTGTCCGACGGGCTGTTTTGCTCCGGCAGAGGAGACGATTACGACCAGATCGACGCGCAGCGTATACTTGCTCCGCGCCTGCACGGTCGTAATGGCTGGCGCGATCTCAAATGGCAATTCCTCCTGAAACAGCGCCGGGAGCTGTCCCTGCGTGAGTTGCGCCCAGTCGCGGGGAACTCTCGACTGGACCGCGAACGTGGTGGGATTGCCGGTGGATGGGTCAGTCCAAACCGGGGCGTTCGCGCCGGATACCAGAGCGAAGAATGCCGCGTAGATGGGTTCGAGGTCGATGACTCCGTTATTCACTGGCTCTCCCTCCGATGGCTGCCGCAATGTTCTCCACGATCTGCGCGGCCTGTTCTTCAAGTGCCGCCGTCAGGTACGGGCGTGCGGGGAATTTCGAGCCGGGGTGGTTGACGCTGCGCCGGTAGACGACGTGTCCATCCATCACGAAGCGCAGCATCTTGGCGTTCCGGGCCTCGATGACATGCGCTCGCGTTGTGCCGCCTTCGTGCAGGATGCGCGCGTATTTTGCTGCCGTGGAGAGCTTGGGGATTCCGACCGATCCCATTACGACCGGGCCTTCAAATATCGCCTCCGGCGTAACGGAACGCGCTAGATTGCCGCTTCTTTGTCGAAGCGTCGTCGGCCCTGTTGGACCGTGGAGATGGGCGCTTTTGGTGTAGGTGGAAAGCTCGACCATTTCCTCGCCCATGGACTTGTAGGCCCTCATCATCGCCCGGTAGACGCCGCCCTCGAGCCCGGCAACAACTTCGGGAACGCCAACAACTTCGAGTGCCAGCCTCATACGCCCACCACCGTGCTGCTTTTGTAGGAGTTGATGACGTTCTGGACGCCCGGCGCCAAGTCCTTCTGCGTGAAGCTGACAGTGGTGATGCCGTTCATGTTTTGTGTGGTAGTGCCAAGATTCGGCTGTCGGCGCAGCGTGAGTGCAACCTGGTCGATGACGGCCTGCTCAATATCAAGGGGAACGGTCGGATATCCCGCCTCGTAGACGAGCTGAACGTTGCCGCGCCCGCGCCGGAAGCGATACCCGGTGAGCCAGATGGTGAAGCTGTCGTTCACATATCCGGGAGTTCCTTGGGTCGATGCCGGAACGGCGACATTATCCACCGTTACCGAGGTGATGCTCTGAATAGGCCAGTAGATCGGCGTGATGGAATCGCCGCCCTGCCCGTTCCTCTGTTCCGTGTACGTCGAGGTGATGAGTGCGCCCCGGTTCACCTGGTTGAGGAACCACTCGGAGAATGCTGAAATCAAGCGCGACAGCACCACGTCGGAGCTGGTGTCGGTGATCTGCATATAGCTCTTGACGTTTTCGAGCGTGGTTAAATCCATGGCATTCTCCGGTGAAAAAGGGGTGGCGAGCCAGCCGGGCGGAGGCAACCCAAGGCTGGCCCACCGTGCCGGGTCCGTGCTGGCGCGGCACCGGACCCAACGGCTACGGCCTTAGTTCTGGCCGATGTTCTGGATCAGCCCGAACGCGAACGGCGCATAGGCGACCATGGCTGCTGTGAGGTACTGGCCGTGCCCATACACACGCGTCGTCGGAACCCATTCGTACTCGCGCCAGTCGGCAACGCGCGCCTGAAGGCGATACGGGACGGGAACGTTGGCCGTGTGGTAAGGCAGCGTCCGGGAGTTGATGAAGGCCGTTCCCTGCGGAAACCAGGGATGGACGATCATCTTGATGAGGCGTTTGGTGATCGGGTTGATGTAGCTGCCGACCGTGCCGCCGCCGACCACATCCACGGCGCCGGTCTTGGCGTCGAGGTTGAAGCGGTAGAGCGGAGCGCCCCCACCGGCGAGCACCTTTTTGTTGGCAGACTGCATCGTGCCGGCATCGAGGTACATCTCTTCCGGGTCGAGTTTGTTGGTGTCGTACATCGACGCCAGCGCCACGTCGAACTCGGTGATTCCAGCCGAGCCGTTCGAGGTGAGGTTCGCGCCGTCGAGCGACTTGACATAGGAGCCGCTGCCCGGCTGCTGGACCTGGGTGATGAGGCCGTCGAAGATGTAGCTGTCGATGGAGTTGTCGGAGGTGATCGCCGTCGCCAGCTGCGTGCCAGCCGGAGGAGCGGTCAGGACGAAGCTGTTGACCGGCGTCACGCCCGCAAGGTAGGCCGATCCCTTCGAGGTGCCCACATACCACGCATAGCCGAACGCGCCCGGTACATACGCGCAGGACATCGCCAGGCTTCCGGCCGCGCTGAGAGTGACGGAATTCGACTGCGCGGAGATGTTGGAACTGCCCCCGTTGGTCGTGGTGGTAGAGTTGTCCGCGTTGGTGCGCGTGGTCGTGGGTGCGACTCCGCCGCTCACCGATGCGTTGCGCAGGCCGTTGTACGTCAGCGCGACAACCCACCCATAATAGGTGGCCGCAGCGACCGTGCCAGCTGCGCCGCCGTTGTTGGTCAACGTTGGAGCGGCAGGCGTTCCGAGCGCCGTCTGTGCGCTGCCTCCGGCAATCGAGATGTTGCCGCCGTTGCCGAAAAGCACCGTGCGCTCTTCCTCCATGAGGTTCGAGTTGAGGAGCGAAGTGGTGCGGATGGCGCGGGCATTGTCGAAGCCCTCAGCCGCGTCCTCGGCCTCGAACGTCAAGTTGGCTTCCTGGCCGATGGTGCGGTAGGAAGCCGAGAAGTCCTGCTCCACGACAGAGATGTTTCCGCCGCGCTGGCCTTCCGCGATGCCGATGCCTCCGGAGGTCGGGTTGACGCCCAGCATGCGTTTGGCATTGAGCGCCGAGCCGCCAATCTTCGAGATTTTGCGGGGGAGCGCGGTGTTGCGGAACGGAGCCAGAACCGGGTAAATCTGCTTTAGCAACGGCTCCAGGTCGTAGGCGAGAATGCCGGTGCTGGTGTCAATCGTCGCCTTGGAGGCCATCTGACCGCTCGCCTTGGCGATGATTTCCTCGATGCGGGTCATGTCTTGTCCAAACATGTGTGTGTCCTCATTCCTCGAAGCGACGATGCGCTACGGGCGTTATGGTAGGTGGTTGAAGTTGTGCGCCGAGGATTCGTGCGAAAGGGCGCGGCATGAGCCGCACCCCCGGTTGTTACCCGGTAAGACCCGGATGTTTAACGTCCGATGCGAAGGGCTGTCGCTTCTCGCATCGTCACTGGCTGTGGGCGAGACAGGATCGATTTCGCAACCTCCTCCGGGCCGGTCGCGGCGACTTCCTGCCTGCCTTCAACTTCTGCGGCCTTGGATACGGCCACAACGGCGGCTGCCGGAGTGACGCTCTTTGCGGGAACCGGCTCGCCCGCGATCAGACTGGTCAGGTCGCCGAGCGCCTTAACGATCTGCTCCATTCCCTTGTTGGTGGCTTCAGCCATTTCGAGTGCCTTGGCGGAATTCTGTTCAGCCGCGGCTACCTGGGCCTTCTCAGCTTCGGTCATGTCGTTTGCTCCTGTTTCCGGGCTTGCGCCCTTTGGTTTCGGCGCGCTGGCCGCCTTCGCGGACTTGTCGTCCGTCGAATCTTCGTTTGTGTCGTCGCCGTCGGTTGCGGTGTCGTCAGGATCGGCCCACGCGCTCAAGGCCTTCGTCGCCGTCTTGTGGGCCTTCCCGATGGCGTTGACGCACTCGGCGAGTCCAGCGTGGTCGCAGGTGCCGTTCAGGCAGTCGCCCATCGACCCCAGCGCCTTGATGCTCTTGCTGATGTTGTCGAGGCCGTCCGTCTTGGCCTTGGCATCCATCTCGCCGCCAGCGGCCTTCAGGCTCTCTTCGCTGACATCAATGCCATGCTTCTTGGCAGCCGCCATAATGCGCCCGCGTGCCGTCTTCTTCTCGATGGCATCGGGCATCGAAGTCTGGTCCCACCGGCTGATGGCATCCCGGATGTGATTCGCGGACGATTCATTGGTGGAGAACTCAATCGGAAGGTGCCAGTCTTTCGGCTCATCCGATCCCTGATAGGCAAACGCGGACTTCGGGAGCTCCTCGCCGTCTACCTTCTTTGTCTTCTTGCTTTTCGCCTTTTCGGCTTCGGCCATCTCGCCCTCCTGGGCTTTGAATTTTCGTTGCTCGGTGATGCCGCCAGCCTTGACGGCGGTGAAAACAGCTTCCGGGTTGCATGGCAGGTCCACGAGGCTGAACTCGATGGGAGCGCAGGTGTAGAACTTTACTCCGGGATTGTCGGGATCGCTCCACTTCTCGCCCACCACCGGACCGCGAATCGAGTAGCCGGTGTAGGTTCCGTCGAGGCACTTCTGCCATGCATCGTCGTCGCTCACGTATGAGGTGAGAATGACGAGCTTCCGCGCATCGTCGAAGGTGATAGGCTCGGCCACCTTGCCAGCCGCACTGAGCTGGTGCATCTCGCGGATGTTGCCGTGGCTCTTGCCCTGCGACCTCTTGAGCGCAGACTGCGACCATGCCTCGATGTAGGGCTTCGAGGTCTCGTAGTGAAACCGCTCGCCCTCGTCATCGATGGCATCGCTGGTGCCAACGCCGGTGACGGTGCGCTTTTCCTCGTTGATTTTCGAGACTTGGCAGAAGAGTGCCTTCATCGCTTGCTGGCTCATACGTCCTCTTTCTTCGGCCTCGGCACATGCACAAGTTCCACGCACATGCAGCGAGGATGAAGCGGAATGTGCATCACGCCGTCGGGATACGGCTTGTCAATCGGAATCTCGCCGGCCGCCGCAGCCGCATCGCATTGGTCGTCGATGTCATGCAGGTTCGACATCTGACAGCTTTTCGTCTTCGCGCCGAAGTTCTTGCCCGTCTGTACGGTGGCGAATGCCTGCGCCATCGCCGTCTCTGTCCGCGCGATCATCTCGGCACGCCCGGGCGAGAAGACAAACGAAGCATCAATCTCGCGGGCCAGTTCCGTGGGCGTCCATTGCTGCTCGAAAGCATCCACAATGAGTTGCCGCAAACCTTCCCGCGTCGTGTCGGTGATCGCCCACTTCGCGTTCGGATTGTCTACCAACTCGCCGTCAACCCATTTCTTGCCTACCATCTCCGCGCCGCGTTCCCGCGCGTAATCGCGGGCCTGCGTGTCGGACAGGTTGAACAGATCCGAGCCTTCCGGGCTGACATTGAGCGTGGCAAACACGTTTGCGACAGTCTCCAGCCCGGTTGCGCTCAGACCCGGCTCCAGCTCGTCCACGATCTTGTTCCACGCGCTCCAGCTGATCGCGGCCAGAATCTCCTTAGTGTTGGGCTGCGACTGGTCACCGGCGGCTTTCTTCGCATCCGGCAGGTAATTCCCGATCACTCGCCCGACGGCCACGCGCTGACCTGCAAAGAACACCTTCAGCGATGCTTCAATCCGATCCGTCGCCGCTCTCCGTTTCGGCCCGTAGAATGTCGGCGTGTGGGAGATAGTCACGAAGTTTTTTTTTGAGGCTTCTGCCGCCTTGCGGGTGGTGAGCCGATTCTTCGTCTTGGGCGGTGGTGGCGGCCTGTTGGGTCCGTCGTTTGGATCGCCGTCCGTTCCCTCCGTGTCGTCGGAGTTGCCGCTCTCGTCGTTGCCAGCGGCTCCAGGCTCGTCCTTAGTCTCCTCGGTTAGCACCAGCGGGGAAGGCTTCGGTGGATTGCCGCCGGACGCTTCCCAGAGCGGCGAAAGCCCGTCGCGCTGTCTCAATTCGTCGGCAACCCTTGTTCCGATGGCGACGGTGATCTGGTCGATCTGGGCCTGCACCATGGCGTCGGTTTCGGCCACCTCGTTCCACACAAACTCGATATCTGGCCCGTTGAACAGGTCCGGGCGCTGCACGATGGAGTCAATCTCGTTTTTGACCCAGTGCATGAGGGGCTGCTCGCCTGATTCCTCGCGTGTTTCGTCGGTCTGCTGGGCGATGGCGCGGGTGTGGTGGTCGATGAACGGTGTTGCCGTCTCGCCGAGGATGAAGGCAAAGACTCGCGCGGCCCATTGCTCGAAGGCATTCTGGTAGTTTTCGTGCTTGATCAGCTCAATCTTGCCGCCGAAGGGAACAGGCAGAATCTTGGTCCGCTGGGATAGGTCGCTATTCGATGCCTCGATCTCCCGTACTAAGCGCAGCATCTCGGCGGTGCTCATGTTCTCCGGCATCGTCATGTATGCGAGCGGCACGTTGGACTCGTCGTACCAGTCCTGGTGCATCACGGTCTTGTAGACGAGCGTGAGTATCAGTGCGAGGGTCTGCTCTACCGGCGAGTATCCGTAGAGCTTGTGGTTGCGGACGTTGGCCGGCATGTACACCAGGTCGCGCGATGTGAAGTCAACCGCGGGCAATCCCTTCACGATCTGCCGGTAAGCGGGGTCTGGATACATCGGCCTGCGGCCTGTGTTGTCGATGAGCACGTTGATCGTGGCGCCATCGACCGGGAGAAGGTTGAGGATGTCGCCGCCCTTGGTCCGCTGCACCTCCAGCGTGGCCGCGTCGATCACGAGCCTGTCTTCGAGCAGCATCCGAATCCACTGCTCCCAACTGTGCGTTGAGTCCGGACGCTGGAAGAATGTGGTGAGCGCCTGCACGCGGGGATCATTGTTCGACCGCTCTTTGGTATGCGCGCTGTACTCGCCCGCCTTGGGCCTCAGCCGGAAGTGCCATTCCTTAGTGGCGATCCGGTCCTTCATTTTCTCGATCAGCACACGGATCAGATAGCACCCGTCGGCCATCATGCGGAGCTGGTGGAAGCCAATCTTCTCACCCGAGCGCGGCATCCACTGCTGATTTATCATCAGCGGGAAGTCGAACTGGCGCGGCTCTGTGCCTTCCGGTGCTACCGGAGGAAGCGGCGCAGACGGGGCGTACCATCCTTGCCAAGCCGAGCGCAGACGGTGCACCAGAGTCGGACGGTCGGGCGCGATTTGGATTTGCTTGTCCATCTACTGTCTCCGCGTGGTGGTAGCAATTAAAAGGGCGATCTTCGGATCGCCCTTGATCTAGCGAGACTCCGCGACCTTCTTTCTTTCAGGCCGTCTCTACACCTGAATTCGAGTCCGGGGTTTCGGCTCCGGTCTCGACCGTCTCCGTATCGACCGGCGCAGAACCGGCAGCCTTGATGGCGTCATCCGGCGATCCGGCCACGATGCCGGTTTTCTCGACCGGCGCAGGCTCGGTGCCCTTCTCTTCGATTTTGACAGCGCGCCAAATTCCTTGGTCTGCCGCGTCCACGCTTTCCCGGATGCGGGCGATAATCAGCGCCAGGTGGACCTTCTGGTCCTCGTTCAGCGTGTTTACGCCAGACTCGACGTAGGCGATGCCCCCGTCTACTTCCTGCTTCACTGTCATCAGTTCGGCTTTTACTTCCTGCACAAGATTTGCCATCAGTTGCCTCCGTCGGCTTGTCTAAGAACCGCCCGCGCGACCTCGGCCTGGTCGTGCTGGCCAAGCTCCTCGCATGCGGCGATCCAGTCGTTGATTTCATCCACCGGCAGTTGACCCGGCGGCAATACGCCCATGCGCACGCTGCGCAGGGCGTCTGACCACTCTCTCGGCTTGCTGACGACGATGGGCGGTTTCGGCGCTTTCGACGCCGCGACCTCTGCGGCGCGGTCGTGGTAATACGCTGCCAAGTCTCCGCCTTCGCTCAATTCCGTGATCCCCCATACCAAGGCATCCATGCGGTCCGGGGACTTCGCATCCAACACCGGATTCCAGTCGCACATCTGATCCTCAAGCGCAGGGAATGACCCGATGTGATGTACTCGGCCCTGTTCGTATAGTGCAGCTACCGGCTCCGCTCTCACCGCTTTGCCCCGTGTGGCGCGTACCGCTGTGTAGGGAATGCCTGCGTGTTTGCTCCGCAGGACCGCCTCGACCATATCGCCGCCTTGGTTGATTTCGGCGACCACTCGATCCGCGCTCCGCTTGGCGTACAAGTTGACGACTGCCTGACCCCACTGGTCCGGCGTGTAAATGTTGCTCACGTCGTCCAGCACGTAGAAGTGCGGCGGGTTTTGCCGGTCGATCCCGCAACAGACAATGCCTGTCAAATCCGATTGCTCGTTGCTCGATACTGCCGGGTCAACTGCGACCACGACGCGCCCTAAATCCGGGTGCTTTGACAATCGCGCATCGTCGATCAGCGCTCGCGTCCACAATGCGCCGGGATTGTCTTCGAGAATCTCCGCATTCAGCTCCTGCCGTCCGAGCCGGGTGCCCTCGTATTTCGTGATGATCTGCTGGACGAATGCCGGTGCCAGGTTCTCTTTGTTGTCGTAAGTGCTGCCGCGCGTGAGATAGGTGCGCGGGTCTTTTGCCAGCGATCTCACCAGCGGAGTTGGCCGTGGGGTGGTGGTGATGACCGCTTGCGGCTTCTCTCCGATTCTCAGCCCGAGCGATGCCTGATCCCATGCTTCCGGGTATCTCCATGCGGCCAGTTCATCGCACCAGAGCTTCCCGTGCTGCTTGCCGCGCAAACGCTCCGGCTCGTCCGCCGTGAATATCAGCGAGTTGTTGCCGTTCGGCCACATGAGTTTGCGTTCTGATTTCCGATAAATCGGCCGTTCATCGTTTGGGCATACGGCCAGAATGCCGCTTTCACCCTCGATCATGATGTCGCGCGCATCGTCTGCCGTCGCACCGATCAGGTTGACGAATGCGAAGTCGCGCACCCATTGTCTGACTGTCTCCGCGCCGGTTCGCGTCTTGCCGTATCCGCGCCCGGCGAGAATGAGCCAGAATATCCATTCGCCCTCAGGTATAAGCTGCTCAGGTCTGGCGTGTGTGGCCCATTCGTAAGCGGCGATTTGGCGTTGTCGTGCCAGCAGCGCCCTAAGCCTCGCTAGCTCCTCGACGCTGTAGCGGCTCATATCCATGCCGCCTCCGGCCTACTCGATATTCTGTATGCGCTCGATCCGGGCGATGCGCACGCCGTGGTCGCTCACGCGCTGCTCGATCCCATCCACGCGCTTATTGGTGCGATGATCCCGCTCCAGCAGCTCCTTGATCATCGCCTTAATCTCTCCCATTCCATTTCCGAGCGTCCACACGCCCGTGATTCCTGTGAGGACTACGAGACCCACTCCGCCGACTGCTATCCACCAATCAGGTATCACTCTCATCTCCTTTGGCCTGTTGAGCAGCTTTGGTCTGCTGCTTGTCCGTGGTCGATCCCAGCAGCTCCGCAATTTGGCGCTCCAGCTCCTCGCGGCTGTCGGGTATTTCAAATGCGATAGGTCCGCCGTCCGCGCCCGTATTCTCGATCCTCTGTGTGGCTTTTCCCTCGGTGCGATCCGCGATGATCTCAATCGCCTTGATGTCGCCGTCCACGGCGAGCTGCACCAGCTTCCTGGCGATGGCGTCGGCGTTCTCGACGCGGCCTTTCTTGCGGGCGAGCTCCGCCTTGAGGGCGTCCGTGATCGGTAATCGTTTGGGCCTGCCGCCTGGATTGCCGGATACACCTTTAGGCCACGGTTTGAGGTTGGCCGTATTGCCGGTTCGCTTGGTCATCGCGGTCGCTCCATCATCAGTGCAAAATCTTGAAAAAGAAAGACACCACATCGACAAATCCCGCGAGGATCGCCACCGCAAAGAGCGCGTAGTTGATTGCCTCGCTCATGGCGCGCACTCCAGATTGTGGAATCCCGCGTATCCGTGCAGGCCGACGACGCCCCACTCGACCACGCTTGCCCAGCGGGAGTGTCCGTCATTGCGGAGGATCGTAGCCAGACGAGCGACTGCCCATGCAGACGCGCCGAGCACCGGAAAGACGCTTGGGTTGGCTGCAAACGGACGCATAATCAGATCGCCCTCCACGCACCCGCCGCAATGGTGCAGTGTGTAGTAGGTGCTCCCTGCATCAAATTCCGACGACGCATAGAGGAGCACCGTCTGCGCGGACGCCGATGCTGTGGCGAGCGCGGCGAGCGCGGCGAAGAGCTCCGCAAGCAATATTTTGCGCATGGGACACCTCATTCAGCCGGCGGCTGTTGTCAGTGGGTGGAAGCGGGAAAGCGGAATGCGGAGGCCATCGCCTGGTGCAGCAGTCGCCTTTGAGCGACGGAGACGATTCCTTGCTGATTACTCGCAGCCTGCATATTGTTGAAATGATTGCACTTGCTGTGCATAATCTCGTACTCTTCGCGGAGCTCGAAAAGAAGCGCAGGGTTTGAGCTTGTCGTCTGGCTCAGCTCGATCACATCCTTGCAATGCTTGCACTCAAGGCTGCTGGTGTCGTGGTGATACAAGGTATTACTCACTAGATACACCCCCCCCCTACCCCCCCCCAAGCATCGATGAGGGATTGATGATACTTGCTGCGATCCAGCGCCGCATGGATCGTGGACTCGCGGATTGAGCACGACTCGCCGCGCAATTTTACGTCCTGGGGCTTTTTAAGCCGCAGCCGCCACTTGCTGACGCGCGTGGCAAATCCACAGCTCAGCCAATAACTGGCCGTTTTTGAGTCGATTAGCTCGCAGGGTGGGGACGATGACCGCTGATTGAAGCGGTACACCTCGTACATCCGAATAGCATTAGAGACACGTGTCCTGATCATTTTTGCTGGGAGATTGGGTAGCCAATCAGCTTGCCGGGAGGAGATGGCCCGACATCCAGCACCAGAGGACTACTGGTGGGGTGCGTCTCAAAATTACCCCAACGGGTGGTATGGGTCAAGCAGAAATAAAAAAAATAGCTATTTTCTGCATTTTTCTCTTGACACAAAGTCAAGACTTTGTAATACTCAATACATCAGAGGCCACCAGCCTCATAGGAGAAGAAAATGAAGACCTTCACAGTTCACAGCCGCAAGCTCAATCGGGATTTCACCTTTATTTGCAATCTCGACGAAAAAAATCCTCATCACTCCAAGTACGTCAGGCTCGAAGAAAAAGGCAAAACTGGCACTCTCGCACCGCAGATTTGCTACGGGGGCGGCTTTATGGGAACTGCAGTTTCCTCCACCCCTGCGACATTCGAGCGCGATTGCCGCACTTGGTACCGTCAATACATGGATTTTGCACGGACCGAGAATTAGGCAACGAGAACTAACAGAGGCTACCAGCCTCATAGGAGAAGAAAATGAACATCGAAATTACAAAGAACTTTTCCATTACCCCCAGTGGTATTCACTTCAACGGTGCTCTGATCCAGGCGGACTCTTACCGCGTAGTGGGAGGGTTCAGCTATGTCTCGGTGCAGGCGATCAAAGACGGATTCGTTACCTTTTGCGTGAATGTTCCCCGCAATCGTCAGAATCGCACCCGCGCCGCCGCAAAAGCGGCTGGTATCTTCGAAGGAATCTAAGCTCCGCCGCGCCGATTCTACAATAAGCGGCAGCGTCCAGCGACGCTGGTAATCGCGTAGCATCCAAAAATTAAGACAGGTGCACCCAGCCTCATAGGAGATTCACATGACCGAAGATTTTCAGCGCGCGCACATCGAAAGCCTTGAATCCGACCTCCGGGAACAAAAGGCTATTGTCTCCCGCATCCGAGAAATGTTTGGCAATCCAGATTATCCCTTTGTTGAGGGGAAAACGATATACGACCTCATCCAAGACGGGATCGATGCGATTCAGCTACTTTCGCGCTATCGGGAGCATCATTGTCAGCCAAGCGGCCAGCAATGTTACGTCGATCTTGAGAAAGGAGACCATCGCTGCGCCGATTGCATAGAAGCGGACCGCCTTACTGGGGTCGAGCGCGTAATGCGCAAGATGAGTGAAAACCGCATCCGTTGTTTGCGGGAGTCTCTCGCACGGCCAAACAACCTCCTTTGACCTCCGCCGCGCCGATCCTACGGCAAGCGGTGCGTCCAGCGTGGTAGCTGGCAGCCCGGGCGTAAGACGGGCACAAATTTGGGAATTATATACTTGACTCCCAAACCAAAGCCGCGAAAAATCGGGCGCGAAAGGAGAAACGTGAAGCTGCTGCTCGCATGTGAACGGTCGGGAGTTTGCCGTCGCGCCTTCCGCGCGAAGGGCCATGAGGCATATTCGTGCGATCTGGAACCTGCCGACGATGGCTCGCCGTTCCACATCCAAGACGATGTGATCAAGGTGCTGTGCTCCAACTGGGATGTGGTTATAGCCTTCCCCCCATGTACCTATCTCAGCGTGTCCGGGCTGCATTGGAACACTCGCCGACCCGAGCGAACCGCGCAAACGGAGGATGCCGTTCGATTTTTTCGGGTATTTACTGCGCTGTGCTGTCGCTGGGCGATTGAGAACCCCATCGGCTGCATGAGTCGCCTGTATCGCAAGCCGGATCAGATAGTCCAGCCGTACATGTTCGGAGATGATGCGAGCAAAGCTACGTGTCTTTGGCTGCACGGACTGCCTCCCCTCTTTCCCACTCGCCGGATACCTGGTCGGATCGTGAACGGGCGCGAGCGATGGGCAAACCAGACAGATGGCGGCCAGAACAAAATTCCTCCCTCTGCCGACCGAGCGACGATCCGCTCCATCACCTATCAGGGCATCGCCGATGCGATGGCGGCTCAGTGGACCTGATTTATGGAAAAGGGGATTCATGTATATAGTTTGCAAAAATTTACTGGAGGCTCGATGCGCTACTCGCCCCATTGGGACTTGACCACCATCCCCGACGCCCCGCTCTACGCCGAGGCAGCCCGCAGGCGCTCGGCGAAGCGCGGAGAAAAAGTGGGCGGCAGGCCGACTAAGCCGAAGACGTGCCCTTTCTGCGCCGGGTCTTTTGGCTCTCGGGCGCTGCGGGCACATTTGCCTCTGTGCCTTTCCCGGCCAGCTCGTCGGGCCAGCACCAAAACGGTGGCACCTCCCCGCAGCCGGAAAGATGCGGGGTCGGCTCGGTCACTTGTCCTGCGATGATAAAGCTGATCGCGGGACCACCGGGCGAGAGATGGACGCTGCTGGTATGCACGTCGCCCACCACGGCCAAGTGCAGGATATCCATCTCCTGGCAGTAGATGACCGTCTCGCCGGATTCGATGCGCCGGGCAGATTTAGCGATGGCATGCGCGTAAGTCCTAAACAGTCCCTCAAACTCAAAGTACGGAAGCTGTCGGGTGGTCTGGGTGTCGCCGATCTGCTCGGCCATCGATTCGGTCGAGCAGTAGGGGCATTCGAGGCTGGTGATTGGATCGTCTTGCGGAGCGAGCGCCATGCGCACCGGCCCGCACTTTGGGCATGCGAGCTGCACCATGATGCAAGGCTGCGGCTCGCGGTTGATTGAGTGTTCCATCGTTAATTCACCGCCAAAGTGCTGTGCTTTTTCCCGGGCTTACCGCCCTTCCGGCGAGCATCGACTATGCGGGGCTTTTCGCTAAACGGCTCCGGCGCTCCCATTGACTTCCTTACCCGCGCCTCGTACTCAGGGCCAAGCGCATCTTCGAGCGTGGGATCTACGGGGATGCCGTCAGCTCTGGCCTCATCTCTGGCCCCAAAATCGGCGTCATGCTCGGGACCGAGATTCTCGACGCGCTCGGCCTCCAGGTCGTCATCGTCCAGCAGCGGAAAGGAATTCGAAACGGCAACCGTCCCGCCAACGGTGGCCGGAAACGCCATGTAAACTTCGTGACCGGCCATTTCTCCGATCCACGCCCAGAATTCGCGCGCGAAGGGTCCGTATGCCTTGAAGTGCAGCTCCACTTCGGGTTCCTCCGCTTCGCCGGCGCGCACGATTTTGAATCCCTTGAGCGATGCGCAGGGTAGCATGGCGCTGGGCGGCGCAAAGAGTTCATCCGTCGGCGCGTCGTTCGAGAACGCGAGCGAAATTTCACTCACCTCTTGCACCTCCGGGTTGACTTCCGTAAAACTCTGAGAGACGGCCGTGTAGGCGTTTCCGACCCATTCGGGCATACTCACGACGGATTCGCCGGTGAGCGGCATCGACACCGGAAATACGATGCGGCCGCTGCTGCATTGCTTGGTGGGGCTTCCGATGGTGACCCGGCGGTTGGCTCCGGGGAAGAACTTTGCTGATTGCATTTTGCCTCCATGGTTAACTTGCGTTGTAAGGTTCATAGCAGCTCCATCGTCTCCGTCCGCATCCCCAGAGTTCCCTCCGGGTGCTCGCAGTCCTTATGCCTGGGCCTGCCGTCCGCGCCGAAGTACCACTTGTCATGACGCCTAATCTGCTTGCGGCAACCGGAGCACATTCGCTTGCCGCGCGCGCTGGGCCAGATTTGGCCGCAGGTGGGACAGGTGGCGATGAGGGTCACGTGGACACCTCCGCACCCGTCTCGTCCGCCTCTACCCGCACCAGGACGCACCAGTTGCGCTCGATATAGCTCACCAGCAGCCGCGATTGTGTCGGCGTGAAGTGAATGTGCGTCGGCCACGACCGTTGCACCAGCGAGATAATCTCTTGCTCCGGCGCGTGAGTCTTTGCGTGGGCATTTTCGACGAGGGCGAGGAAGGTCATTGGCCCACCCCGAAAATCTGTTCCTGATCGGTGCGGACGATGATGATGGTACGCGGGTCCGCGCGGTCGATGCGCCGGTATCCGTGCAGGTCGATCACCTTTTTGTCGTTGTCGATCACGCCTGCGTGAGCGAGGCCGTCGAGGATACACTTGGCGTAGTTGTCCACGTCGGTGCAGACTGCCGAGCCGGTGAACACGGCGTAGGTGACGGTGTAAGTTTCGGCGCGTAATTTGCGCCCCGCCGCGTGAGCTACGATGGTTGCAAACCACTCCTTCGCCTTCGCGGTGTGATACCAGCTTGGGACACTCTTGCCGTTGCGCGTGGGCATCACCCGGAAGTTTTTGTAATGATTATTCGTCGGCGGAACGCCCGCGATCTCCAGTCTCAACTCAGGCATTTTGCACCTCAACTTCCCGCTCAGTCTCCCGCTCCAGCACCCGCGCCAGGCTCAGACGTCCGTGCTCGCTGGCGCACACCGGGCAGCGCGTGGAGTCGTTGCTGATAACGCAACACTCGACGCATAGGAAGGCTTCCGCGAGGTTCAGGTGGACTATGCTCTCGATGGTCATGCGCTCCTCGACGCTTCCCCGCGATCCTCTCGGACCCGGCGGTAAACCCCGACCCATTCCGTGAGATTTTCGGTGAGGGCGTGGTACTCGATTTTGCGGAGCCTCGGGAATTCCGCTAGTGCGATTTTCAGAATGCGCTCGGCAAATTCCGCGTCTGACTCTTCGGCACCCTGGCGCTCTCCGCGATCCAGCATCGCCGCGAGAATTTCCTGCTCGGTCGGGATCGGTACCTGTGGCGTGGTCCCGCACCAGGGATCGGGGCCGCTGGCTGCCTTACGCTTGCCGCTGTCCGCCTTCCAGCGGCCATCCTCCAGCCAGAACGAGTTCACCGTCTCGCCGCGATCCTGCGCCTCCCGCATCCGGGCGAGCATGCGCTGAGTTGCCTCCGGCATCCCGCAGGATTCGATCTTTGCGAGCATCTCAATCGCTTCCCCGGTCTTCGCCTTGAGCGCAAACCCGGCGACGACGTTGGCCTCGCCAAGCACGAATCCTGCGTACTGAATCGGGATGAGTCCGTCGGGGACTGCGTCTGGGTTGGGGTTGGGTTTTTCAGGGGGAGGGGACGCGCCTCGCGCGTTCCCCTGTTTTACTGTCTCTGTTACTGTTACTGTTACTGTGTCGGCGGAGCGTCCTACGAATGGATCGGTCACCGCTGCTTTCGTAGGACGGTGACCGTTACGGTGACCGTCTTTTTCGTAGGACGGTGACCGTAGCGGTGACCGTGTCAAATTTGTGCGTTTTGCGGCGTTTTTTCGTGATTCGAAGATTGTTTTTGCTTCTAACCACAGTTCGTACTCGGCGGAATTGCGAAGCCTACCGTTTTCAACCTTAGAAAATTTTTGAAGGATTCTGGATGAATTCGTTTTCCATTTTGCTCCAAGTCCACTCAAAACGGCCAACTCTGAGTCGCTCGAAGGGATGGTGCAATCGTCCGTTTCCCATGCCGCCATCAAAAGGAAGAGGTATCCTTTGAAGGCATTTCCGCTCATCGCCTGGACGGACAGGCTGCCCCGGAGTCGGTTGATGTGGAGAGGTATCCACGTTTGCCATTTTGCCGCCATCTATACAGCCTCCTTGTAGACTTGCACCGCGCGAGAGGGAGTAACCGGCCCGCGCTTGCGGGCCAGCAGCATCCTTACATCGTCAAACAACATCACATTACTTGTGGAACGATTCACGGTCGTCGCCAAGACCGGCGTGGAGAGCGGGACCATAGCGACGAACGAAGGGAGCCTCTTCGCGTCGAGTAATATCACCAGGTCGTACACCCTGCGACGCAGAGCGGCCTTAAATGCGTAGGCGCGGTGCTCGTGCTCCACGATGACATGGAGGGATATCTCAAGCGTGTAGGCCAATATCTCGGCGTCGCGCCCGGGGGCGCTCCAGAGGAGGATTCTCTTGAGCGGTCTACTCATGGCGGACCTCCGGAAACTCCCTCCACTCGCGCCCGTCGAGCATCGCTCCTGCGGCTTTCTTGCCGACGCGGATTGGCGACCAACTAGAGTCGGTCCATTCGATTGATGTGTTATTGCTCACTTCGCACTCCCGAGCGCCAGTAGCGCATGTACGCCGAACGCAAGAATAGAAACAAAAGCCGCCCATAAGGCGCAGCTGAACAGCAACGCGCCTATCCAAACGGCGATGAGCTTGAAGGGGTGCACACGGCTGCAGGTTTCATCCTGCTCAGTGCGCGCGGCTGGAGTTAAGGTGGTCATTCTTCCTCGCTTTCAGTCGTAATGCACAGGACTTGGCGACATCAAAGGCCCACGCGCGGTTTTCTGACTTTTCTGACCCATCGTCTGGGAACTCTTCCAGGTTACTATTGCGGATGCCGACTTTATCCCAATCATCGATGGACTTGTACAAGCACCCCATACGGACGCCCCGAGTGCCATCCTCGAAGAGATAGGCCACAATGCAATAAGGGTAGTAGAGACCAAGCAGGCACTTGAATTCAGCAACGCGCTTACCTTCCATCGTTGCTTCGCCGTCGTACCATTCGCCGCCGCGCCATTCGCCGCCGTGCCATTCACTGCCGTACCACGTGCCGCCGTGCCAAGTGCCGCCGAGCCACACCACCTGGCCACACTCATTCAGCACCACATCGGCGCTCTTAGTCTTCGCATTGCGCAGCCACTGCGGGCAGTCTTTCAACTCTTCTACCTTCATCCCAAAACCTCCACGTTGACAGCGCGATCATTTTTGCCTTTTACCCCTGCGGGTACGAGCTGGAAGCGGACGACCTTGCCCGCCGGGGGCATCGTGCGGGTGTACCACCGTTTGATGTTGTGATAGGTGAAGAAAATATCCCTCCTTTCATCGTCTCCGTCCGCCACGATGAAGCCGTAGCCCTTATCCTGCTTGACCTCCCGAATGAATCCAATGTGATACTCATCCTTCTGCTTAGGCAACTCTCACCTCGATAATTACGGCTGTGGTTGGCGTAGGAGCGGACATCCTTTGGGAGGACATCCTTTGGGATGACCTCCTACGCCCCGTGAGTATTGAGCCGGGCTTATTCCTCACGCAACCACGTTGATTCAGTTGCGCCCGGTGCGCTTCATCTTCGTTGTCTCGTAGAACTCCACGCCGGAGATCTTGGCTTTGCCTTTGGTGTTGCGCCCCAGTGTGCGGATGGCTGACTCGTTCACGAGCAGGTACTCGCGCGGGATGGCTGACTCGTTCACGATGCGGAAGTCCCAGTCTTTACTCTCAAAAAGTCCCTTAACGGCGCTCACGGATGGGGCGATGGGAGCGGGCGCGACGTACTTGACTGGCACGGGAGCCGGATGACTCAGCACGGCCTCCGCAGCCGCCGTGTCGCCCATCGCCTGCAACGCCTCAGCATCCTCGATTGCGCGGCGCTCGGATTCCTCACGCGCCTCGCGTTCTGCGCGCTCCCTTTCCCGCCGCCGAAGTATCTCTTCCTGCTCACGCGCGATTGCTCTTTGCTGCGCAACAAACCTGCTGATTTCCTGATTGACTGCCGTCTCGGCCTCGGCCAGCGGCCCATCGTGCTTCTTATGCTGCTCGCAGATGGTGCGATGAGCCCGGAACGCGGCTTCCTTCATCGGGCGGAAGGTGTCGTCTACTTCCTTACGGAGCGCGGCGATGGCCAGCAGAACGTTACTCGCATGCAACTGCGAAACTGCGTCAGTCACCTTAACGGACCTCGCGTTCTGCACGAGGAGACTTGTCTTTTGCGCCACCTGCTCAACCTCCTGGCTCTCAAGTTCCGGAACGGAAGGCGCGGGCTGCGCTTCATCTTCGGAGGCTGTGCGCCGTGCGGGCGCTTCGATGGTGGGAGTAGCCTTGAACTCCGAATCCTGCACGCGGCGGAAGGGGAATTGCTTGTTGTCCTTGATGTGTTTGCGGAAAAACTCGCCCGGCTTTGGGTCGGCAGCGAACTGCTCGAAGGTCTGTACGTCCACCGTCGGGTACTCGTAGAGTCCGCCGCGACGGAAGAGAACGCGAAGGAGGCTTTGGCCATCATGGCCGATCTGAGCGATCTGAGAGGAGCGAGAAGGATCAATGTTGAGCATTTCCATGTGAGTGTCCTTTAGGCCAGCGAGGCCAGGTTGTACTTCAGCTTGAGAGCGGCGGTGCGGTACACATCGCCGAAAGAATCGAGGTCGCCATCTTCCTCGTGGAAGAATGGCCGGTACCTGGCGGTGGGCAGAAGCTGCACCGCGACCCTTTGCCGAATCTGCAGACCGCAGGCGCGCAGGCCCAGCATGTAACCGGCGGTCTGAATCGCCCATGACGGATGCGCAGCGGATGTCGCCTTGCGTTCCACCACGGTAAGAACGCCGTCCATGATTCCCACGGCGTCCGGCGTCATGCCTACCCGGTGGCCGAACAACTCAACGATCATCGGGCGCTCGACCCATTCGGGGAGAGCCACGAAGTCCATCTCCCGGCAGAAGCGAGCGTAGGCCTCGACGTAGGGCTCACACGCGGGCGGAATCTCGTACTTGCTGAGATCGTCGCCCTTGTCGAGAATGGCCGCCGCCTGATGCACCAGACGGCCACGCGCTGCAGCGGCCTCCAGCACTTCAAACGGAACCATGCTGTAGTCAATCAGGCCCGCGATCTTGATGGCCTGGGTGACCGACATGCGCCTGCTTCCGTCCGCGTCGATGTACGCGTGGCCGTCACGCTCGAAGAAGACCTCATCGCCGATGAGGGCAGAAGGGAAGGTGACCATTTACTCCCCCCCTCCCTGCGCCCACGCGATAGCTTCCTCGTAGCGGCTCAGTGGGATATCGTCCTTTTTCTGGACTCCCAGCACATTGCGGAGATAGTCGGCGATTTTCTTGTGGTCCTTGTGGTACTGCATGGCGATGGCCCAGAATCGGCTTGCCTGCGGGCCACTGATGAGCTTTACTCCGCTCGCCTGCGGCGTGACGCGCTGCTGTGCGGGACGTGGCGCTTCCGGCCGCGCTTGCTGGTGCGTGGGCTGCTGGTGATGCTGCGCTGCATCCTCGTGCTGGGGCGAGTCGGACCTGCGCTGCAAGTCAGCCGGAAGCGGCTCAGCAGGAAACTCCGTCGCATCGGGCGGAAGGTCGAGGCCGGCGGATACCAGCTCATCCACATCCTGCGCGAAAACATCGCTCGCAGCCGTCGCGGTGAGCACGGCGTCGATTTGCGCGCGCTTCTTTGCCATCTTAAGGACCGTGTTGGCTACGTCCTCCATGTCGGCCCGAATCTGCGGAACCGAGAACGGCTCCCCGCCACGATAGCCGCGCTTCCACTTGATGCGGCGCCGATCCTCGGGAGTCTCCTCCCACTCCTGCTGACAGACCGCCTCGCGCCACTGATACTTTGACTCGGCGCTGCTGGCCTCGCCGACACCGTAACCGACGACGCCCTGTGAGGGCGCGTGGACCACGGTGATGGTGACGCGATACCGGATGCAGTCCGGCGTGCTCAGGTCTTCTACGGATGGAGACGCCGCCAGGTTGAACATCGCCAGCAGCTTTTCGCTGCCCGGCTTGTAAAGGGAAGGCTTGCCGGTGCCGGGAATGACGCCGAAGTCGTGATCTCTGCGCATGACCGAAGACATGCACTCAACGATGGCGGCGCGCTGCGCGACCATCTGCTGTGCGGAGCGGCGCGTCTCGGCGATGGAGAGCGGCGCGGACTGAACGGTGGTTAAAGCTGTGCTCATAATGAACCTCCCGATGTGATGTAAGCCGTCGCGTCAAGCGCGTCGAAGGCAACGCCGACGCCATAAACCCGCTTTATCGCCGCGCACTCGATGGCAGCGTGGAGATCCGCGAGGTCATAGGACTGGACATTGGCGAGGGGGATGATCTCGTAGTGGTGCGGCTGGTAGCCGGGATCATTCCACGGGTAAGCAGGCCAACTTCCATTGACGACCTTGTACTGCGCCTCGTGCTCGGCCAAGGCAAGCTCCTCGGCTTCTTTGGAGGCGGCCAGCGCCTCGGCGTGTGAACGCCAGAATCCAAGCAGGTCGGCTGACTCGGGCTCGCGATTGCCGTCTTCCTCGTAAAAGTTGACCCGGCAGAGCGCGCAGCAATCGAAGTGAAACTGAATCTTTTGGGCCATCACGCCACCTCCACGTAACGCCGGGAGGCTTGCCGCATCTTCCGGATGGCGCTTTCCAGGTCGCGCTTGACGGTTCTTTCGGAAACGCCGAGCTGCTGCGCGATGATGCGGATCGGCATCGGCCTGCCCATGCCGGGGCGATAGGGTTTGGGTCCGCGCTTATCCATTGGAGACCACCTCGCCGTTTGCCTTCGCGAGCGCGGCGCGGGCTGTTTGAAGGAGATAATAGTCTAAGGGCAATCGCCGCCCAACAGGAATAGAGTCCAACAGGTATTCAATTTTCGATAGCGCCTCATGCAGGTCGGGGGCCGAAAGCACCAAGCGAGCATTGGCGATGAGTTCTTCTTCGCTCTCAACTCTGGGAAATCCGAACTCGTGCCCAGGTTTTCGTTGCAGCATCGAAACCTCCCCGAGAATCTTCTCGCCTTTAGCGAAGGTGACAGATCTCGTAGAAAAACCCTCGCAGATGGTCGAGGGCCCGCAGAGCGGGTTGAGGTCTTCGTGGAAGTTCCAGGGTCCAGGAGTGAATTTACCCATCACAGCACCCCTTCCTTTACCGCTTCCACAGCGCGGTAAAAGCGGCCGACCGGGCACAGGCTGTGGTGATTCGCCGGGTCTTCCGGCTCGATTGTGATTGAGCCGCAGATGCAATTGGTGAGGGGCGGAGCTGACAAGAGCAGCCATCCGGCCAAAGCGACACCGGCGTAGATCAGTTCGATTAGGGGGGTATTTGTATCAGGGCCGGGAGATGACCCGCGCGAAGAGATAGGAATAAGAGACATGTAGACCTCGGACAGCGGCGGTGAGGCCGCAGAAGAGAGCTGTGAGGCTCAGAGGCAAGGCGCGACGGGAAGATATCCCTTGGTCGCACCTGGCGGTTGCGCGAGGTTTGTCTCGATTGTAGCTCAGGGGAGACGCCCCTCACAGGGAAAAAGCTGATGGACCAAACCTAAACCCGGTCCATCAGCCTGTCAACAAGAATCGACAAAAGTTTTTCACAGGTGCCGTACCGCTACCGGAATCCGCCTGCAAACTTTCAGGAATGCTCAGAGCATGAACCGACAAAACCGACAAAACCATTGCTCGAACCCTTTTTGTCAGTTTTGGCGGTTCCTGTTCTGGACAAATCCAGAACATTTGATGCACCAGCGGGATGGTTCGCGCGGCAACCGAATAGTCTGCCCGTCACGTCTTCATTAGCCCTTGCTCTTCTGCGGCAGCAACTTCCTTGCCGCGCGTCTCGTCCCCGACAATGGCCTTCTGATCGTGATCCATGGAAAACGTGTGGTTCAGGACGCGGCAAAGCAGCGTAGCCACGTCCTTAGCTACCCCTTTGCCATGCACGGCCACGCGGCCAGCCCAAGACGAGATCGTCTCGTCGGGAACGGGGTCTAGGAGCAGCGTGGCGAGCGCCTCGTCATCCTGTACCGCTTCCCGGCGCAGATAGCCCTCGTGGAGCACGGTTTCGCTTGCGGTTGCAATCTGTGCCGGAGTGAGCGGCGTTTCAGGATTTCCCATCAGTCCATTCTCCTATTACAGCACCAGCACCAGAACGGGTTATCGACCTGCCTGCCGCACCGCCAGCATGCGTCCGGCGAGCGAAGCCATTTTAAGAGTCGTTTCCAAAGGTTCATGGATTTCCTTTCATTGCCTTGAATATCTCAATCCCAAAATAGGTAGGCTGGGCCATTTCACCTGCTGCTTTAGCATACCGCCATCCTTTCAGCATCCAGCAAAAATGTCCCTTGCATGGCGGAGGGTACAGAACGGCGTGGAACTTGCGCTCAAAGTCGCCGGATACCAGCGAAGCATTGCGCGAGGTTTCGGCCAGATTCGCCAGCGTTTCACCGATGGCCGGATTGCTCACCTGCCGATTCAGCGAATCGGTTGCTGTCCTGAGCGACGTTAGTTCCGCTGCGGCGCTCGATTCTACGGGCTCGAGCCCCTGGATGGTCGTGTTAGCCGTCTGGATGGTCTTCATCGCGTTCTGCGTCAGTTCCGTGGCCGCGCCGGTCATCTGGGAGAGTTGCTTGGCTTCGTTGTGCGAATCCGCGCCGATCTGCTGCGCTTGTGCCTGAATCGTCTTCATCGTAGCCGTGGATTGATTCAGAAATGCCGTCATCGCGTCTGCCGTCCTGCCTACCTTTCCGAGCGTCGTGTTGATCTGGGCCAGCTCCGGTTGGATTGCCTTAGCCGACTGCGCAGAAACAGCAAGCGCCGCTTTGTGGGCGGCGCGCTGTGTGGCTATGGGGAGGTAGACCAGGGTTCCGGCAAAGGCGAGCAAGGCGATACTGGCCGAGATGTGCTCGAACTTGATCGGGATGCGCTTCATCAGGCCGCCGGCGGAGCCGGAGCCGCACCAGCACCGGCGAGCTGCTTCACCCAAGTCTCGACTGCAGGAATCAGGACCTTGCACTCATCTTCGATAAAGGTAGCAATTTTAATGATTGTATTTTTCAGCTGAGTATCCTTGATATCTAAGCTTAAAAGAGTAGAAGGAATGGTCGCCGCAAAGTTCTTAAATTGTGCCAGGAAAGAGCCGCCTGAGTTTGCAGCGTTTGCCGATGCCAGAAGACCTGCCAGGCCGTCTTGGATAGTTGAGAGCACAAAAGCCGCTTCAGGGGCAACTGCTGTGTCTGCGATGGTAATTGCGCCCACTACCATAGGCGCCAGCTGGTTTATGAAGTTGAGCACCATCGAGAGCCCAGTCGGGGAATGATGAAACAGCCAAATGAAAGCTCTTGCGAATCGAGCGAGGCTTGTCAAAGGATGCGCAAAAAAATACTCTACGTCAACCTCCGCTTTGTGGAACGCTGAAACAAAAATGTCAGACATAGCAAAATCTCCTTTGCCGCAACGCCCGGCTGCGGTTAAGTAGGGTTTCTACCAGACCTCCTGTAGGCCTGGATGACGTGGTTGGTAAGAAGCATAGTACCAATGATGCCCGCAGTCCACTGGTGCAAAGTCATATATCAGTTTCAGCCGCCTTAAAAAAGGCGCTCACATCGACCTCGATGGTACTGAATGCAGACTTGAAAAAGTTTACGAATCCCATGATGTTTCCCTTTCACGCCGGAGGCGTTGGTTTGGCTTTGTACTTGAAGACGATGCGGGTTGCGGCCGCAGCGCCAAGCATAAGCGAGTTGATGAGGTCATTGATGCCCTGATGCTGCATCAGAAAGGTCTTCGCCGTCGGCGTCTGGAGGTAGTGAGAAACAGCTACCGCGAACAGCACGAGGGCAAACGTTTCGATATGGCTGGAGTTCTTCATGCGCGCGCTCGGTTGAGAAGGCCGTTGAGATACGGCAAGAGAGCGGGACGGACGGCTACCAGATGGCGGTAGAAGCCCTCCTGCGAGCTACGCTGCGCTGCGATGAGCCGCGCAGGGTCAACTGAGTTTACCGCCTTCAGCGTCTGGGGTCCAAAAATTCCATCCACCGTAATCGCGCAGCCGCATCCATTCAGACACCGCTGGAGAATCGTCACCGCTTCCGGTTTGCCTTCATTCACGGCGAAGCTGAGAAGGCGGTCGGCAACCTCCTGCGATGCGATCTGGTCGATGTGGAGAGCCGCGATGTAGGCTACGCCATAGGTTTCCTCAGCGATTGTCAGCGCCTCATCGTGGCCGATCCTGGGAGCGCCGTGGACCAGCTCGTAGAAGCCGCGGGCAACCAGCTCGGGATGCCAACGCGAAGCAAGTCCGAAGCGGGTAGGTCCGCCGGCGTCTCCCGGCAGAGTGGTGATATCGCCGGTCAGGCGCGAGTCTTCCTGGCGCAGCACAAACTGCACCGCATCATCTGCGTTAGCCATAAGTGATCCTTTGTTGGTTCCACGTGGAACGTAGGGACAGCTAGTATATTAGTCTTCGCCTACCAGACGACAGCCTGTACTTCAGAGATCGTGGTGGCTGCTGTAATGCTAGCTTGCAGAGTCTTTAGCTTGCTCCATGCGGCGGCAGATTGACTTAATATCGCTTCCGCTAGAGTCTGCAATTGTGCGGGGGTCAATGTCTGTGCTACCCCGTTAACATCTGCCAGCGGTACGGCGGAAGGCTTTGTACTCATCCCGGCGAACACGGCTAGATACTTAGCTAGATTGTTCTGTGTCGCCTCATCCGTTGGGAAGCTGAGAGTGTTGGAACCAACTACAATAGAAACAGGAGTAGCATACGTAGCTGTGCTATATGCAGCCGCTATAACGTTAGCCTGTTGCATTTTAGCGTTACTGAGTTGTACTGCTGCTAATGCTGTAGCTAGTTCCGTATCTGTTGGTTGTGTACCTATGCCCGCGTTCCAATAAACAATGCTTGCGTTACCAGTGCTATCAGTAGTTGCAGTCCAAGCATGTCCTAGTAAAGCTGTCGGGAAAATGTAGTTAACTGCTTGCTGTAGTTGTTGTGTTGTCATATTTTTACCCCAGTTCTACTAAATTTAATCCCGCTTGTGTGACATAAACAGCATCACTAGAGGTCGTGTAACCTTGTAATTCGATAGTGTGGGATGCAGCATTAAGACTTAGTAACGTTGTAAACGTGTAGTTACCGATGCCGTTCCCATCCGTGTATTGAATTTTAGGCTGTGTATACAAGCTACCATCCACCACGAAACCAAATGCAAAGGGTTGATTAGTCGTTGATGTAGCCGTCGTCAGTGATACTGCACCAGCCGTTAAGCTGTTGTTAGTCCAGTCGGACGGAACACTAAAACTAGCTGTAGCAGACGTGTACCCACTGCCTGAGTTACTAATGTTGATACCATTTATCGTATACGTCGTGCTGGTGATAATGTATTGTCCTGTAACTGCGTCAAAACGACCTGAAGTTACCACGCTGTGTGTAAACTGTGCGGTTGCTCCCGTACCATCTCCTGTTATTGTGATAGATGGAAAATCAGGAGGAGCTCCCGAGCCGGACACAACATAGGATGCACTACCGCTATATGCAATGCTCGATACTTGACCGCCTTGGGTGGCAGATTCAACAAACACGTTGCAAGATATTAACAACATGTTTCCGTTTGATGTAAACGTCACAGCTAAATCCGTGGGGGTGCTACCCGATGATGAGGGAGTCACCAGCCCCGCGCCTTGATTGGCGGGCAATGTAGCTAGTGACGAGGGTAATGAGTGTTGCCCTTGATATGAACCTTGAAATTTGTTTTTCAGTTGCAAATTGGATAGAGCGTCAATAGCTCCCTGTGTCTCTTGACTCATCGCAGAGTGAACAAATTGCGTGTTGGGCGTTTGAAATGCACTCGCCGAAACTCTGGTGTAATTGGTCCCATCCGATAGATTATCGAGCGTGTGATTGCTTAAACTACTAGTAAGCGCTGCTGTATTTTGTGATGTGACATCGGCCCCGGCTTGTATTCGTATCCAAGCGTTCCATGCACTGTCCGTCCCATTGCCACTTCGCTTGTATGTATTGTTACTAGTACCGTCTGTGTACCACTGCACGATCGGACCGCCGCTTGTATCAGTCCAAGAAACTTCTGAGTAGAGCATGACATATGTAGATACATCCGGCCCGTTTATGACGCTTTGTTCCTTAAATTCAGAGTAGAAACCTATCCCCAGCCCCCGATAATATGATGGCAAATCGTTCGTTGTACGATGATCCTGCACTTTCAGTGCGAGCGCGTGATTAGCACCCGTAACATCAGCCCCCGCCTGAGCAGGCTTGAGACTATCTACTGTCCCACCTGCTGTGTATGTTATGTAGTTGGCCGTCTTGTTCAGGTGTATGCTAGACGATAAATCTATCTGTGATGCACCAGCGAGTAAGTATCCTGATGTGAAATCTGCAAGATTAGCTTTATATGCGGTAGCCACGCTACCCACTTCAAGTTGGGGGTTGCTCCACAAGATATTAGTATTCGTGGGCCACGTTGCATTGTCTGCGTCTAACACTACTTGAACTTCTGATACTCCAGAAGGCACTGTAAATGTTCCTGATACTCTGCCCTTCTTACCGGGTGGTTGAGAAAGTACGTAAAACAGAGTATTACCGGGGGAGATTACGTCAATGTGCAATGCTTGACCGGATGTGATGTTTGTTGCATCCATGTAGCAGCTAATCGTATATGTAACCCCCGCTGTAACAGGTATGTATTTACTGTAGAAATTAAAGTTGTGGGGACTACCTGTACCGGATGCTGTAACAGCATTTCCGCCACTCGCCCCTGCTCCATTGCTTATGACCGCGTACCCTCTGTTATATCCGGTCGGCCAGTATGTAAAGCCAAAGACAAAATCGGAGTCAGGCACTAAGTTAGTCTGTGTTCCTGTGGATGCAAGGTTAATAGTGGTAGATGGTACCCCATCGACTAGGCTAGTGTCTTTAGCTGTGTTTAAGCTAGTGACATCGGCACCGGCTTGTGCGGGTTGCAAGTCAAACACATAAGGGCCGCCGCTGCCATAGGTGAGCACCGGCCCGTTGCCGCCGGAGCCGAACACCGGCCAGCGAGGGTAGGCGATACTCAGCGGGTGATTGGTGACGGTGTTCCAAAGCGAGAACGATCCGTTGGAGCGCACCGACCTCACGCGCACGCCGATGTTCTGGTACTGTCCGGTGGAGATCCCGTTGATGAACTTGTAAGTGGCCGAGCCGCTCACCGCGCCCGCGTCGATCCACTCAGACGAGTACGTGTTGGTGACTGGATTGAAGGTGGGTGAGAGGATGACGGGCTCGATCACGCCCGCGTTGGTGTCGAACTGGTACTGCACCTCGATCTTGCCGCCGCTCGTGACATAGGAATCGTCGGGAGCTGTCCACGTCACCAGCAGGCGCGGGACCGTCGTCCCGTCAGCGAGCGTCTGGACGGTGGTCGAGTCGTCCTCGATGGCGAGATTTCCCGGAGCGGGAACATTGTAGGCCGTTCCGGACGGGGTGAAGGTGTACGCGCGGACGCCGCTCAAGCTCTGCTCCTGATTGCCAGCCTGGTTGAAGCTAGTGAACTTGAAGTAGAGTGGCACGCCGATGTATTGATTGGGGAAGTCGTACTGGAACACTCCCGCTGTTCCGAGAAAGCTAAACTCTGCACCTATGGCATGAGCGGCGATGGCCGTCCCATGAACGCCGCGGCGTAGGTAGGTCAGGTTATAGCGATTGGCCCCCGTCAGGTTCGCCGTCTCGAAGCTCACCAGCTCGACCGCGCCGCTCGCGTCCACGATAGCCGCCAGCGTGGCAAAGGCATCCGCCTGCGCCTGTGTGGCGCTCACCAGCGAGCCGCCTGAAATCGACAGATCGACCGAGAGCGTGTCGGTAGTGTCGGGGTCCGAGCCGGAGGCGAGCGGAGCGCTGAGGATGCCCGTCGTGCCGCTGGCCTTCACCTTTCCGAGCGAGACATACGTCTGGTTGTCCGAGGAGACGTAAATTTCGCATCCGCCCCATGCGGACTGATTGCCGGCCACCGCGATCTGCAGGTAGTTGGCTTGCGGGTCGGAGCCGAGCGCGGGCGTCTCGAAGATCACCGGGTAGGTGTTGCCCGGCAATGCCTGGGAAAGTGTCGGCTGGAAGCTGGTCGGGGACTGCTTGGGGTAGACCGTGACATCGGCGGTTCCGTAGTTCCACTGCTCGGCCTCGATGGCGAGAACACCGCCCGGGCCGTCGTCCACCTGAGTGATGCGGACATTCTCGCCGGTCGGTAGTACCAGCAAATCCATGGGTTCGAGATAGCTGAAGGTGAACGGCAGCGACATCTTGTACGTGTTGCGGATGTAGCACTCGCGGTTCAGGCGGTGCTTGAGCGCCCAGCTCGCGCTTGCGCTGTTGGTAATCCAGTCCCAGTTCTGCGGCGACTCAATGCGCTGCCCGTATTTGTCGATAAACGCATCGTTCTGCTCGTTGATGAGTTCGAGGTTATAGTCGTTCTCTCGGTTGGTCCACTGCGCCTGCACGTAGTTCCAGCAGTCCTGCGGGGCCTTCTGCGAAACCTGCAGCACGTCGGTACTCGTACTCGATCCGGCACCGCTGCTGCCGCCGGGCGCGAGCAGATCATCCCATGTCAGCGTAGCCGCCGGAGTCGTCGGAGGAGTGTAGGTGTAGCCGTTCCCGACAGCCGTGGTGTCGCCGTAGGGAACCATCTTCAGCATGCCGCCGGAGAAGAATGCTGCGACGTTGCCGGTCTCGATGACCCGCGAAAGCGCATCGGAGACGGATGTCTGCGTGTCCAGAGTCACAGATCCGAGGTAGCCATGCGCGGCCCAGTAGGCGTAGCAGTCCGTCCATGCGTCTATATTCTCCGAGGGGAATCCCACGCCGAGGAACGCGTCGTCAAGCAGCGTGCGGAAGGCATCGCAGAAGTGCGCGTCAAGACCGCCGCCCGGGAAAACCTCAAGGCCGACCACCTCGTAGTTGTAGCTGGGGAGCACACCGCTGCTGCCGAGCGCCATGGGGTTTGCGCCCACGTAGCAGATTCCGGTGTAGCCGAAGGCCGACGACGCGTACTTCGACTGCATGTAGGACCAGGGCGACTGCCCGAGGGTTCCACCAAAGAAGGTGACGTTGAGTTTCGTGGTGTTGGTGATCGACGTGTCCGACGAGTAATAGGTGTATTTGATGTAGACGTACACCCCCGCGAGGCTCGACGAGAAGGTGTAGACGCCGCCGCTCTCGGTGTAGTCGGTGCCCTCGACAAGGGCCGCGCCGGTATCCACGCGGTAGACGCCGTTGTCTTTCTGGAAGTATTGCTGATGGTTGGTCGAGACCTGATAGGGCGACGCCAGCGGAACTTCAGCGGCCTGCGTGTCCTCGAAGTAGTAGAGCGAGAAGACGGCGCTGTAGCTGATGGTGACTTGAGTCCCGGCGTCCGCGCTCGCAAAGGTGTAGTTGGTCCCGTCGAAAGTGTACTGGCCCGCGCCCGGCGTCCCGGTCGTCTGCTCCATCGCAACCGACTGTGTACCAGATATGGTGCGCTGCCCCCCGCTGCCGTAATCGTTCGCCACCACGGAATAGGGGGCGCTCTTCGTCACCCCGAGATTCATCTGAATAGGAGCCGAGCCAGTCGCAGGCGCAACCGTGCCGCCGCCGGACGGGATGGTGTAGACGTAGGAACCGCTCTGGTTTTGGAGCTTGCCCTGCTGGTCCCACACGTTCAGGATGCCTTGGCACCCGCCGGACGCACTGCCCGAGGCGAGTGCCCCAATCAGGTCCGCGTAGTAGTCGTAGTTCGTGTTCGACTTGCCGCCGCCGAGTCCTTTGCCGCCGGAATTAGGCGCAACCACGCCGTAGAAACCGCCGTAAAAGAGCAGCTTGGCCGCCACGCGGCGCGTTCCGAAGATGATAGGCGCAGTCGTCCCGAAGACGGCTTGAGTGAGCTGGAGGTTGTGCAGCTCGCCGGAATACCGCGCCTGCCCGTAATTATTGGGTCCGAGAATCCCCATGCTTAACTCGCCTTCCAGAGGGTGAAATATCTGCGGCTGAACGCGCCCAGCTTGCCGTCGTCCACGTTGCCCATCTGGCAACCGTGAATCGGCATGATATGAATGATTCGCGGCCATTCCAGCACCAGGGCCGCGTGCCCATGCGCCATGCCGGACTTGTAGAGAATCACGTCGCCGGTCTTTACCTCAGACTCGTAGATCTCCTTCGCGCCGTAGGCTTCGAGGTAGGCAATCAGCCGTTCCTCTTTGCTGTGCGTGGCAAGCTGCGGAGTGAACCAACGCGGATGCGGAGCTTCGGCAGGGATGGCTCCGGCGTTCTGGCCCACCCTGAACAGGAACATGGCACAGTTACTCCCGGCTCCCTTCACGCCCCCGTTGGCGTGGTAGGGTGTGCCGATCCACTCCATCGCTTCCCGGGCAATCGCCGAGCGGAACTCGTCTTCTGTCATGGTTCTCACCCAATCGCCGTTTCCGGCACCGGCGTATCCGGCTGCCCGCCGTAATGGAGCATCGCGTTTGTGGACCCCTGCAGGTCGCTGCAGGAGGCGAGCGTCTTGTTACAGCCCTGTGAGACGCTGAAGGTGTCTCCGGCCTGAACCGGGAAGATCGGCTCCACGTCAAGCTGGAAATCGTCGCTGCTCGTGCCCGGCGTCCACGCCCGCACGAAAGACGAAAGTCCTGAGTTTGCGCCTGAGGTCCAAGTCAAAATGCCGAGGGCGAACGTTCCGGCGGATGATACCGGCGCTATGTGCGCGGAGCTGGTGAACAGGTACGGGTATGTGACAGCGCCAACGGTGCCCGTCTTGGTAAAGTTTGCCGCCGATAGCGTGCAGCCCACATCGTAGAGCGTGTGCGAGCAGGATGCCTGAAAGACGCGGCGGGGCACCTGGATATTGAGCATGTAGAGCATGTCCTGCACGGTGACCGTAGCCTTGGTCATGCCGAGGTCCGAGATGTTCGCCACCTGGCCCACGAACTTCGTCTCCACCAGAGAGCCGCCCGTGGGTCCGGTCGTCGCCGGGAAGGCGTAGCCGGGCAGGTAGTCGCTGTTGTAGAGCGCATAGATCGTCACGTCCGCGTCGCCCATCAGCCCAAACTTGATGCCGTCCATCAGCAGCGCCGCCGAGTCCGTGCCGGGGAAGTAGACCGGAATCTGGTTGTCGGCGAAGACGGTCAAGTCTACCGAGTTCGATTCGAGGCCTATCTTGGTGGTGATGGTTCCGCGCGACCACGATCCAAACTTCGACGGATGGTAGGTGTTTCCGCTGAACAGCACCGGGCGCTGGCCCGTAGTGGCGTAGATCGTCTGGCCATTGGCGAGCGGCCCGATGGAGAACAGCTCGATGCGTTCGATGGGAACGCCGGATGCGAGCAGCGCCTTGAGGTCTGCCGAGTAATCCTTCATGATTGCCTCACAGATTGACGGTTTGGAGCTTGAGTGACGACAGCTCCCAAAGCTGGTAGAGCAGCTCGTTCATGTCGAGCACATCGTCGGCGAACCGGCACAGGTAGCTGTAGTCGCCCGCCCACGAAAGGACCGCGCCGGATGCCGGAGCCGCGTCGAACGTGATCTCAGCCGGAAAGTTCGACAGCGTGTAGCCGGAGGACGCCACCAGCGCGCCGTTGTTGTAGACGCCGCCCATCAGGGTCACATTCTGGATCATCTCGCAGAGGGTAACGTTCCCGCCCCCGAAGGCCGAGGTCGAGCGCCAGAGCGGAAAGACGGTCGTCACGCCGTCGCCGATGCCAAAGAATCCGTTGCTCAGTTTCGTGGTGTCTTCCACAACGCTCATATTGGCGAGATGATATTGCGACGGGTCGAACGTGAAATATCCGTAACCACCCCGGTTGGCTTCGTAGAACTCCTGCAGGTAGGCCGCATCATCGCTGTAGCTCGTGCCCACGTTCGCCAGCCCGTTGAAGGTCAACTCCAGCTCATAGACGACGCCAGCCTGAAGCGTGGCCGATGCCGGGCGCCGCTGTGACTGCGGCATCTGAAGGATGGTCGAGAACTGGGAACGCTTGGCGAAGTTCCATCCCAGCCCAGCGGAGGGAAGGACCAGGTTGGGGAAACTCAGCGACATGATGCCTCCGTAGGGTTTGCCGGTAATTTCGGTTCCGGTGGTAAACTTCTCGGCGAAAGGGAAAGGCTATGAAAAAGTGGATTCTTTTGTCTGTTGTGGTGGTGATGGTGGCGAATGTCGGCTTTGCTCAGTCTTGGGTGCGCCCTTCCGTCCAGTCCATCCAGAGCGCCCTTGACGCAGGATTCAGCGGTCATCCGCCAGCAGGAAAGCAGCGCTATCGCTATTTTCGTCACGGACTCGGTTGGACGGCATCGTCTGGGATGGAGCTTCAGTACGTCAGAGTCGTCCCCCCTCTTTATTGCGCTTTCCAAGCCGGTAAGCTGGCGCGGATGGACCTGCGGCCTGAGCCGAGCGCGAGTCTCACACGGGCCGCTTGCGACGGTTTCCTGGCTGTGGAAGTGCGCCACTTCTCCGCCGCGTTGGGGGCGAATTGGGCAGCGGCGATCCGGGGGAACGGCAAAATGCTCCGGGCCGTCCAGCAGTATCCTGATCGTCTCCCGGTTCCTATTGAATACTACCCGTGGAGCGGCCCGGTTTATGGCTATAGCTATTTTGACCAGTATTCCTTCCGGCTGACTTCGCCTCCGAATAAAGGGGATGTCCTGATCCTTTCAAGCGGCCTCGGGAAGCGGCACATGATTAAAGTTCCGTGGTCTTTTTTCGGCAACGACCCCAACCTGGCAAGCGGGACTGAGGCGACTCGATAGCCTAAATCTTGTTCATCAGCCGGAGTTGCCGTGTGAACTCGCGGCGTCCAGCGGCGGCATTCTTGCGGTACATACCAGCCACGCTCGCCCCGTCGATGGCGCTGA
>Ga0207433_10002601_pt1 | contig 36494 bp, 32 predicted proteins | sample YelNatPaOPGAMG01_FD_187559 | JGI IMG/M metagenome (GOLD analysis project Ga0207433, IMG submission 187559) | Hot spring thermophilic microbial communities from Obsidian Pool, Yellowstone National Park, USA - OP-RAMG-01 (SPAdes) (version 3) | ecosystem: Environmental > Aquatic > Thermal springs...
CTATTCCAATTCAAGCACACAGACATTCCAGGTGATACTCTATCCGAATGGTGAGATAGTATTCCAGTATAATTCAATAACGAATGATGTCACAACAACAAGGGGTATTGAGAATATTGATGGAACAGCAGGTGTCCCATACTCAACAAATCCATCAAATGGAACTGCTGTGAAGTTCACACCATCAACATCAAAGGTATACACACTTGAAGATGGTAAGATAGAGGTTTTGAGGATAAATGGTATTTTCAAAGATTTCACAGAGATGGAATATGCTGTCCCATTTGATGAGAAGGTTAGGGTTGATGTCTACAATATCCTTGGTCAGAAGATAAACACATTGAAAGATGAATATCATTTCGCTGGAAGACATACAATTAGATGGAATGGTGATAATTACAGCGGAAGCAAAGTTGGTGCAGGGACATACTTTATTGTTATAACCTCTGAAACAGGTGATAAGGTAACAAATAAGGTAGTCCTTGTGAAATAAAATCCTCCTTTCTTTGGGGTAAAAAGGCGGGGAAACCCGCCTTTTTTTTTGAAGTTATCTATTGAGAAATTACGATAACAGGTAATGATGTGAAGAAAGGTTATCTTAATGAAGTAAAAGGACAAAGTTCTCACTCCGAATAGTGAAGAATCCCATATTGACTACAACAGAAAAGTTGTCATTGCGAGGCAACGAAGTTGCGTGGCAATCCCATTATTTTGCTATTCACAATTCACAAGGGTGTCATCACGAGCCTGCCAAAGGCAGGCGTGGTGATCACATATTGACTACTTTGATGCGGTGTTAATGTTTTTTTCAAAAACCAAAACTATGCGGGTTAATATGCGATTCCTCACTATGTTCGGAATGACACCTTCGGAGTAGAGGCAAACACATAGGTTTGCCCCTACATCGTTGTCGGTTTATGACTGACCCCTGTTCCTATTGCGTTAAATGGACAGACCCTGATACATTTATTACATCTGACGCATTCAGGATTTTTTTCATCCTCATAGATCTTTATATCAACAGGGCATATTTTTTCACACATATTGCACTTCGTGCATTTTTCTTTATCTACCTTAATCTGATAGAAACTGAATCTGTTAAATAATGAATAAAATGCACCAAGAGGACATAAAAACCTGCAGAAAAATCTTTTTATCAAAAGGGATAAAAATATTATTAAAATAAGAATGGATATCTTCCACCAGTATAGGAATCCTACAATGTTTCTTAATTCTTTCACCATCAAGACCTGAGGAATACCTGCAAGGAGTGTTCCAGAAGGGCATATAAACTGGCAGAAAAATGGTTCAAGCATAATCATAGATAATGGTATCATAATTATTAAAATAAGGTATTTTGTATATTTTAAGAAATCAGGTAATTTTATTGTTCTTTTTCTTCTAATATAGATCAAATCCTGAATAAAACCAAATGGACAGATCCATCCGCATTGTGCCCTTCCAAAAACAGCACCTATACTTCCTAAGAATCCTATAATATAAAATGGTAAAATCCTCAAAATAGCAAAGTGCTGTAATGCACCAATAGGGCAGGATGTTATTGCAAGTGGGCAGGAATAACAATTTAATGAAGGGCAAAGGATAGATTTTAAATTACCCTGATAAAGATTTATCCCTTTAAAGACAAAAAAATAAGAATTCTGAATGAATGCGGAAATACCCTGAACGAGATTCGTTGGAAATCTGTATCTTTTCATCCTATCCCTATGCATTCAAGACAGATAATTATTCCCCTCTTTAAGACCTCTATGTAATCTTTCCTTATAAGACCTGTTATTAAAATTCCAATAAATACAGAAAGAATTAAGGTCTTATATATCCAGATTCTTGACGAATTTCGCATTTGCTACTATAAACTCCCTTCTTGGTTCAACCTCATCACCCATAAGTATTGTGAATGTCTCATCCGCTTCAACTGCATCTTCAATCGTTGCAAGTTTCAATCTCCTCGTTGCTGGATTCATTGTTGTCATCCATAATTGCTCTGGATTCATCTCACCAAGACCTTTGTATCTCTGTATTGTAACATTATCCTTCCCTATCTCTTTTAAAAGTTTTTCAAGTTCTTCATCATTATAACAATAATATTCCTGTTTCCCTTTCTTCACACCATAAAGTGGTGGCTGTGCTATATAAACATATCCCTTCTCTATCAATTCCCTCGCATATCTAAAGAAGAATGTTAATAGGAGTGTTTTTATATGTGAACCATCAACATCTGCATCTGTCATTATGATTATCTTATGATAACGAACCTTTTCTGGATTAAATTCCTCCCTCCCTATACCTGTTCCAAGTGCACTTATCAATGTCCTTATCGTATCGTTCACAAGTATCTTATCAAGCCTTGACTTCTCAACATTCAGAATCTTACCCCTTAAAGGAAGGACTGCCTGAAAAATCCTATCACGACCCTGTTTTGCAGAGCCACCTGCTGAATCACCCTCTACGATGAATAGTTCAGCCTGTTCAGGTTCTTTCACAGAACAATCAGCAAGTTTTCCTGGAAGGTCGTAAGATTCAAGTGCGCTCTTCCGCCTTGTGAGTTCCCTTGCCTTCTTTGCTGCAATCCTTGCCCTTCTTGCAAGGTCAACCTTCTCTACAATAAGTTTAGCCTCTTTTGGATGTTCCTCAAGGTATGTGAGAAGTGTATCCGAAACAAAATTTTCTACAATACTCCTTACTTCCGGGTTCCCCAATTTTGTCTTTGTCTGTCCTTCAAACTGAGGATTTCTCAATTTTATTGAAATAACTGCTGTTAATCCTTCCCTTATATCATCACCTGAAAGCCCTTCATCATCTTTCAATATATTATTCTTCCTTGCATAATCATTCAATGTCCTTGTGAATGCAGATTTAAATCCAACGAGATGGCTCCCACCCTCAATAGTATTTATATTATTTGCAAAACTGAATATATTCTCCTGATAAGAATCATTGTATTGTGCAGCAAACTCAATCTCCATACCTTCAAGTGTTTTTAAACCATATATAGGTGGATGATGAAGGGGCCTTTTATTCTTATCTATGTATTCTATGAATTCCTTTATACCACCATCATATTTAAAAATATTCTTTCTATTCTTTCTTTCATCAGAAAGTATTATTGTTATACCTTTATTAAGGAATGCAAGTTCCCTCAATCTTGATGCAACAATCTCATACTTGAATTCGTAATCATTGAATATTTCAGTGTCAGGTTTAAACCTCACTATTGTTCCAGTTTCATTCGTTTTACCTATAACCTTCACATCTGTTTGTGGAACACCCCTTTTGTATTCCTGTCTGAATATCTTCCCATCCCTTTTCACATCAACAATAAGCCATTCTGACAGGGCATTAACAACAGATACACCAACACCATGTAAACCACCTGATACCTGATATGCCTTTGAATCAAATTTTCCACCTGCATGAAGCATCGTCATAACAACTTCAAGTGCGGACTTCTTCTGTTCAGGGTGTATATCAGTTGGTATCCCCCTACCATTATCAATCACAGTTATAATCTCACCTTTCTCAATTATCACCTCTATTTTATCACAGAAACCTGCCATTGCTTCATCTATTGAGTTGTCAACAACTTCAAAGACAAGATGGTGTAGTCCTCTTTCTCCTGTATCCCCTATATACATTGCAGGTCTTTTTCTAACACCATCAAGACCTTTTAAAACCTTTATTTCATTTGCACTGTATTCCATTTTCATCTCCTATTATAAATTTTATATCCTTCACAAAAATTCCTTCAAGTTCCATATTTAACCTCTTTAATATCTCCTGTTTAAAAAAGTAAATCTCATTTAAATGTGAAGAAGATACAACCTTTACAATCAAAACATCTTTCTCAAATTTAAATGGGGAAGAAACATCTTTAAATGTTTCTTTAACAATCTCATTATATTTATCAAAGACTAATACCCTATTTTTTCCCTTTATAAATTTATCAGAATTCACGAAAATTTCAAGTATTTTTTCTATTTTTATGGGTTTCATTTAATATACATTCTCTTCTTTTGGGAAATTCCCCTCTTTCACATCTTTTATATAATTTTTTACTGCTTTTCTTATCTCAACCCCTAAATCTGCGTATTTTTTTGCGAACTTTGGTGTGAATTCTTCATAAAGACCGAGTATATCATTAACAACAAGTATCTGACCATCAACATACCTTCCTGCACCTATTCCATAAACAGGTATATCGAGCATATCCCTTAATTCCTTCCCGATTTCTTCTGGAACAGATTCAAGTATGATTGAGAAAACACCAATTTCCTGTAATAACTTCGCATCCCTTATAATCTTCACTCTTTCTTCTTCATTCTTTCCATAAACATAATATCCTTTCATCCTCGCATATTGTGGAAGAAGACCGAGATGCCCCATAACTGGTATTCCCGCTTTTACTATCTCTCTTATTGTATCAATGAACTCAACACCTTCTATCTTCACACCATCTGCACCCATCTTCATAACAATCCCTGCATTCTCGATTGCCTTTTCTTTTGATACCTGATATGATAAAAATGGCATATCAAATATCACCATACTTCTTTTTGCACCATTCAAAACAGATTTTAAATATGGAAGCATATCTTCAAATGTTACAGGGATAGTATCTTTATAACCCATCTCTACCATGCTGAGAGAATCACCAACAAGTATAATATCAATACCTTCCTCGTCCAGTATCTTTGAAACATAATAATTATAAGCAGTAAGGAGAACTACTTTCTCTCTATCCCTTTTTTTCTTAAGAAGATATTTTATATTAACCTTATTCTCCAACTGCCCTACCTACCAGTCGGACTTTATCACCAACCTTAATATCTATCTTATCATATGTTGTGATGATATAACCTGATGCAGTTCTGTTATTCTTAGGTTCTATTACAAGGAATTGTCCAATAGGTTCAATTGGTGCAACACCGCTTAGACCTTTCACCTTTCTTTCTCTGTATATGAGGAAAAGATCACCAGGTTTTACATGTGGAGCACCAGGTGTTATATAAGCAATGCTATATGGTTTCACAATATCTGATTTATCCTTAAATGCAATTATGTATCCAGTGATATTATCAAGTGTTGGTGTGATTTTATTCTGTGGTGGTGTGAATTGTGGAATATCAAAAATAAGGTCGTTTTTGTGTATAGGCTCAAAAGATGCTATTATCTCACCTATTGATGACCTTTCCTTTGTCTCCTTTATCTCAACAACACCTAATATCCTCACAATATTCCCGAAACCTTTCACATTATCTCCATATCTAAAAATCGCGAATCTGTCTTTCACATAAATACCATCCATATTACCTTTATCAATGAGAACCTTTGCGCTCAAAACAATATTCTCTTCTTTTGTTGTGCTTTCAATGATCCTTCCCTTCTCAAGCCCTTTCCTTTCTGTTATAAATCCAGCAAGAAGTGCAGATTCTTTTGAAAATATCTCATTCTTTATACCTACAACTGTGAAAGTTCTCTCAAAAACCTTTTGTTCAATCTTTATAGGTTTTGGTTCATATGTTTTTTGTTCCTCCATCGGTTTATTAGTCATAATGATTCCACTATCCTCTGACTTCTCTTTGGAGATTTCATTTTTTGGTGTCTCCACATTTGAAACAACAGGTGGTATTCCACCACCAGTATAGTTTGGAATAACGAAAACCTGATCAGGATATATCCAGTGAGGGTCTTTTATCTTATCCTTATTTGCTTCATAAATCATAGGCCAGAGGAATGGATTATTATAGAATCTCTCTGCTATAAACCAGAGACAATCACCTTTCACAACCGTATAAGTTGTTTGAGGCACAAGTATTATGGGTAACAAAAATAAGAAAAAGAAAAAGTATCTCATTCTTCCTCCTTTACTTTAACAAATTTTAGTTTAAGATCCGAGAGGATTTCATTGAAGAAAACCTCTTCCTCTTTCGTAAGGTTTCCCTTTGTTTTTATTTTCAGCATATCAAGTGTATCAATTGTGAATTTTGCAAGTTCAAGGTCTTTTTTCTTCTCTTTTGTTTCTGGATGTTCAACGAGACCAAGTGCTATATACGCTCCTGTTGCCATCCTCATTATGAATGATATAAAATCAACTTTTTCTTCAAATGGCATAATTTTATTATAACAAAGATTTACTGATTGTCAAGGATAAAATGAAAGTGTTTGTTCAGAAAGATATGATAACAAATTTTTCGTTTCTCTCCATTCCATCCGCATTTATTTTCACAAAGTAAACGCCATTTTTCAGATTGTTAAGTTTAATCCTTATTTCATTTTCTTTCACCAGTCTATTTAATTCTCTCAAAACCCTCCCATTTATATCAAAAATTTGGATATTCAAGTTTTTTCCATAGAAATTTTCAGGGATTATCACAAGTTCGTCTTTCACAATGTTTGATAAGATTTTTATATCCACTCTATTTGTATCTATAATCCCTGTCCCTCTGTAAGACCATTTTGCAGCATCAAAAGCGATTTTCTGTAAAGGTATTCCAGTTGCATCACCAAGATATAGGTATCCACCTGATGTTGAAAATGGATAAGTTCCAAGTGAAACCCACTCATCAGAATAATTATTTTGATTCACATAAACATCTTTTGAACCACCATCATAATATATCTTATAATGTGCATTAGCATTTGCATTGATTGAAGGAATATAAACAAAAACCTCATAATTACCAGATATTGTTAATCTCGGCTTCCATATAACATAACAGGTATCCTTTGAACCAGTAGAGTATGTCCAGAAAAAATGACCTTTATAACCAGAAAGTTTATCCCTGTAATATCTCATATCAGAAGGTGGTTGATTATACATATAAAAACCAAAATTTTCTCCTGAATACATATATTGTTCATCATCAACAATAGTATCTGGTAGATCTGTGAATGTTCCTCTTGCGCCCCTTGTCCAGTAGACATTATTCAGATTTTGATAACCATTGTTATATCCAGGCCAGTCATACCTTGCATATTTCCCATCATAACTTGGATAACCTGGTGTATTTTTATTCCCGTAAGGGTCATTGAATATTAGTGTATGCCAGTTTAAAACCTGGCCAACAGCAAGGACGAGATGACCACTTGTGGTTAAACCAACACACATACAATATGGGTATCCAGCCTGGATCTCTGATATTGTCTCATTCCATGTTGGTGTATCGTCTATCCATGAATTTAAATTATGATTTGAAAGATAATTATACATCCTTGAGTAAGGTGAGTATCCACCGGTCCACATATATCCATATCCACCCCACGAAATATTTCCACCTGCATCATAAGCAGTATCCGTATAAGAGACCTCTCTAAAATTATATCTTGAAGCAATGTAATTTCCAAAATGACTTATATGTGTATAAGGGTATGAACAATATGTATCCCATTCAGGTAATCTTCTATAATATGCTATAGCCATCACTGCAGTTGTTGGTGCACAAGACCAATGACCATTATGCCAGTCCGGTGTGTCGTAAACCTGATGAATGTATGGAACATCAATAGAATCTTTACTTCCAAAATCATTGTGAATATTGTAAAATTTCACATCTATTGAATCTGTTGAAAATATTTTTCTTATATTTTTTAATCTGAGATTTTCTAATGAACCTTTATAAATTTCATATCTATCCAGTTTGAAAAATATAATTTCATCTTCTTTTGAGAAGAGAGGCTCAATCTCGAAAATTCCTTCGGTTGAAGTTATATTTTTTATTTCTTTCCCATCATAACTTGATATGAATATATCAGAGTTTATTATATTCTTATCATCTGTCTCAAACCTGTGGAAGATTAATCTTTTACTATCACGACACCACTTGAAAGAATGCCCTCTACCTATATTATATGTGTTTTTATTTTTTACATCATAAACCTTTATAATACCTGAGATAGTAGAATACGCTATAAATCTTTGATCAGGTGAAATAACTGGATAAAAATAACCATCATTGTCGTCTGTGAATTTTATTATTTTATTCTCCTTTAAATTATAGATGAATAGTTGATCGTTATCATCGTTGAAAACAATGAAATCACCTGAAGGAGAAAGAGGAACAAGATTAGCATAATTTCCCAGCAGATACTTTTCGATTTTATTACTTCTTTTTATGAAAAGTGTTTCTTCTATCATATAAGCAATATACCCTTCATTTGAAAAGCTAACCTCAGATGACCTGTAAGAAGGTTTATGCAAAATCTCTAAATTCCTATTTTTTAAATCAAATACGCAGGGTGCTTGAAGACCATTTTCATAAATCATTTTAAATCCTATCTTATTTTTATGAACAGAATAATAAAGACCACAATTTGGTGATGAAAAGATTTTTTCAAGTTCTATACCATTATAAAGATAAAGTGATGAAAACATATAATCTGTAAAAATAATACCATCTTCAACAACCTTCGGGTTAACAAAATTTCTATTGAGCAGGGTAAAATTTATAACTATAAAAAACATAATTAAATATTTTTTATTTTATCCCAATCTATGTCTTTAAAACTATCAAAAACAAAATCAGAAATAATACTTTTAGGCAATTCCTTGTATTTCCCGCATCTTAAGAAAATCGTTTTTATCCCGAGTCTCTTAGGTGCCCTAACCTCACTTATTGGGTCATCGCCAACAACTATTGTCTCATCAGGATTAAGTTGAAGCATATTTAATCCTGCCGCATAAAAATTCCATTCTGGTTTCCCTATGATAAATGGCTTTCTACCCGTTGCAAATTGAAGGAAAGATAATATAGGTCCTACACTTGGTTCAACAACACCATTCTCCCTCTGGAACAATCTATTATTATGAAGACCTATAAATTCTGCGCCATTTAATAGTAATTTCGTTGCTATTGTGAGTTTTCTATAATTGAGTTCAAAATCAAGCCCTATAACGACTATTTCACCTTCTTCAGATATCTCTTTACCAGATTCAATAATTGTTTCCTTCACTGCTTCAGAACCTATGAAAAAAACCTTTCCTTCCTTCTCTTTTAGAATATTCTTTAATATTAAAAGTGGGGTCAAAAGAATAACATCCTTAAGTATAAAACCCTTCTCTTCAAGTTTCTCCTTCAGTCCTTCCACCTTCTCTGTTGTGTTGTTTGTTATGATACATATCTTAAAATCATCTCTCAATCTATTGAAACTTTCAACAGCACCATCGTATGGGATAAGATTTTTCCCCTGAACAATAGTCCCAACAAGGTCAAGGAATAAACCTTTTATTTTCCCCATATATACTCTTTTAAGTTCTTTATCAGTTCCTGAATACTCAAAGGTTGCCCAATATTTATACCCTTTTCATGAAGTTTAAATGCAAATTTCACAGTGTTTGGTACATCACATCCTTTATCATAAACCTCTTTCCAGTTCACCTTCTCAACAGGGAGTGAAAATACAACTTCTCCATTGTGAAGAAGTGTTACTGTATCTGCATATCTTATTATTGAATCTATCCTATGCGTAACTATTATGATACTCTTACCACCTTTAAGATTCTCAATAATCTTTACAATCTTCTTCTCGTATTCCCAATCGAGACCAGCGAAGACCTCATCAAGAAGTATCCATTCAGGTGATGATGATAGGACAGAACCAATTGCAACAAGTCTTTTCTCACCATAAGAAAGATGATAGGGGGATTTTGATAGTATATCCTTCTCAAGACCTAATGAAGATAGAATTTCACTTACAATCTCCTCAGTATTCTTTAATCTTCTTTTCCTGATAGGGATTGTCAATTCATCATAAACTGTATCTGTGAAGAACATATCTTCAGGGAACTGGAATACCATTCCCATATTCTCCCTTAATCTCCTTATATCACCCCTTGGAACACTTATCTCACCTGATTCAGGATTGAGAAATCCCATAATAATTGAAAGAAGTGTTGTCTTTCCTGAACCTGTTGTCCCTATGATGAGATGAACCTTCCTTTCTTCAAACTCAAGATTTATATTTTTCAATATCTTCTTTTCTCCTTGAGAATAGTTCACCATCTTAAGGGTTATCATAAGTATCTCTCAAGACCTTCTTCTTTTATCTTTTTTCTTATAAGTATCTCCGATGTTGGAAGTTTCTCTTCTTTTATCATCTTCTCAATATCATCAGTGAAAACAATCTTACCCTTTTCAAGCATTATTAAGGTTTTACCTAAGACAAACTCATCAAAGTCCTGTGTTATCCAGATGAAACCACCAGGATAATTCCAGATAAAATTATAAATCATCTTCTTGTATTTCATATCAAGAAATGATGTAACCTCGTCAAATATAATGAAAGAGGGTTTCATAGCAATGATGGATGCTAATGCAACAATCTGCTTCTCACCACCAGAAATCTCAAATGGTGAATTGTTTCTTATATCCTTCAATGAGAATCTATCAAGAATATATTCTTTTGTATCATCTATTTCATATTTTGGGAATTGAAGATTCTGCATACCAAACTCTATTTCCTTTTCCACACTCATTGTCACAAACTGCATCTCTGGTTCCTGGAAAACTATACCTATCTTCTTCCTCAATTCTTTTAATTCCATATCCTTTATATTTTTTCCATCTAAGATTACTTCACCTGATGTCGGTTCAATAATACCTGATATTATAAGTGAAAGTAATGTCTTTCCACTTCCATTAGGACCTGCAAGAACTATTTTATCCCTGAAATCTATGGTGAGGTTTATATTTTTCAGGATATCTTTATAGCAGATATCTTTAAGTTCAATCATAATTATACCATATATCGCATATTTTTAATATATCATCTATGTTTTTAGAATTATTAATCATCTCCCTTATTCTCTTCACATTCCTTTTTTCCCTGAAGATAAAATAAGAGAATTTCTTTATTGTAATAAAATCCTCACCTCTTTCATTCAGGAAGTTGATGAAGAAAAGTTCCTTTTTTTCAGGTATCTTTCCCTCTTCACCTTTTATCTTTAAAAATATATAAGGATCTGACAATGCCCCTCTTCCAATCATAATTGATTTAACATTTCTTTTGTTTAAAATATTTTGAGCATCATTTGGTTTAAAGATATCGCCATTCCCTATTATTGGGAGATTATAAGATGAGACCTCTTCAATGTAATCCCAGTTAACACTGGAACTAAAGAAATCTTTTGCAAGCCTTCCGTGAATTGTTATAAAATGAACACCTGCATTTTTTAATGAGATGAAGAAATCTTTTTTCAACTCTTTCTCAAAACCAATCCTCGTTTTTACAGTGACGGGTAAATTAACTGCTTTTACAATACTTTCAATCAAATTCAATGTCTTATCAGGTTCTCTTAATAGTGCTGCACCTGCACCACTCTTCACAATCTTTTTTGCCGGGCATCCCATATTGATATCAATAAAATCAGGGAAAAACTCACCTTCAATAAATTTAGCTGCTTCAATGAGTGTTTCTTTATCACTACCAAATATCTGTATACCTATTGGCCTTTCCTCATCTGTAAATCTTATTTTCTTAAGTGTTCTTTTGTTTTTTAAATTCAAAGATTTTGCAGATATCATCTCGGAGAAAACAATAGAAGCACCGAATTTTCTAAAAAATAAGCGGACATTTGATGTTGTATAACCCTCCATTGGGGCTAATATCATAAAAGATTAATAAGTATTTGAAGAATTATCTAAATATCCCCAGGGATTAACTGGTTTATCAATGACGAGAACTTCATAATGGAGATGAGGACCTGTGGTAAGACCAGAAGAACCAATACTTCCTATGATCTGTCCCCTTCTCACATACATTCCTGTTTTCACATAAATATTTTTAAGATGTGCATACTTTGTTGAATAACCATATCCATGGTCAATGATAATTGTATAACCATAACCATCTTTCCAACCTGCAAATTTAACAAGACCATAAGCAGAGGCAAAAACAAGTGTTCCAGGATGATTTGCTATATCTATACCTTTATGAAATTCTATTGTCTTATATATTGGATGAACCCTTATTCCAAATCCTGCTGTGAGATAACCATATGTTGGCCAGATTGAAGGTGTCGCCTTTGAAAGTGCCTCTTTTTCATTCAATCTCCTCTTTGTCTTTTCTATGTTCTGGAACTGATAATCAACAAGATTTTTTATCTTTTCCTTCTCCTTTATTAAATTCTCAACACTCCTTGATACCTTTATATCACTGATTGATGTATTTTCAAAGAATCCACCTGTTCCCATATTCTTATTAAAGTTTTTTGGGATTTCATTCTCTGCAATGTATGAAAGTAGTAATGTGTTGTTGAAAATACTCTCAGATTGGAGGCTCAATGTGTTGATCTGGGAATTTATCTTTTCCAGGTAATTCAAAAGTATTTGCTTCTCTTTTCTCAGCATCTCTGCTTTAATTATATTAACCCTTCTCTTATATCCTTCTATATTTAAATAAAGAAAGAGGGAACTTATAATAGAAAGAATTATAAGAAAAGAGGTATAAAACTTCTCATTAAATTTAAAAGAAAGACTTCTATTTCCAATATGCAAAATTATTGACCATTCTTTCATAAGAATAATGTAAAAGAAAAAAGATATTTGTCAAGAAAAATTTTTAAAAATTTATCCAACACTCTGGAGTTTGAAAAGGTAGGCAAATATACCTTCTTTTTTAATGAGTTCTTCCTGTGTCCCTTCCTCAACTATCTTCCCTTTGTGCAGAACTATTATCCTCTGAACCTCTTTCAATGTTGATAGTCTGTGTGCAATGATTATTGATGTTCTACCTTTCATAACCTTCCCGAGTGCCTCTTTTATAAGATATTCTGTCTCAGGGTCAATATTTGCTGTCGCCTCATCAAGGACAAGAATAGGGGTATCAAATGCAACAGCCCTTGCAAATGTAACAAGTTGTTTCTCACCAACAGAGAGGTTTGAACCTTCAGGACCAACAAAAAAATCAAGACCTATCTTTTTTCTCTCCATTACTTTATTTAGATTTGAAACCTCCAGTGCTATTGAAATTTTATCTTCTGGGATGTTTTCAAATAGTGTTATATTATCTTTCAATGTTGCATTGAAAAGGAATGGTTCCTGATAAACAGAACCAATCTGTCTCCTCAAACACATCCTGTTTATCTCTTTTATATCAATTCCATCAATCAGTATCTTTCCCTTCTGAGGGTCATAAAATCTTGTTAGTAATTTCATAAGTGTCGTTTTACCTGAACCTGTATAACCTACAATACCTATTCTTTCCCCTTTCTTCACACTGAAAGATACATCTTTTAATATCCATTCATCTTCGTAGGCAAACCATATATTCTTGAACTCAATATCACCTTCAAACTTTATTCTCTTTATATTATCTTCCTGCGCTTCTTCCTTTTCTCTCATTATGAAATATATTCTTTCGGATGCAGCCATTGAGGATTCAAGAACATTGAATTTTTCAGATAGGTCTTCTATTGGTCTGAAGAGCATATCAAGATAGTTTATAAATGCGACGAGTGAACCGAATGTTATGATGGATGAAACGATACCTTTCCCACCATAGTATATTAACAATGCAAGACCAAAAGACCTTACAAAACTTATCAATGGTCTGAATGTTGAGAACACAAGCATCATCTTTATTGTTATATCAAAATACTCTTTATTTATCTTGAAGAATTTCTTTTTCATCTTTTCTTCCTGAACAAATGCCTGAACAACCTTTATACCTGAAAATGTCTCAGATAAAAATGTGTTTATTAATGCAATAAGCCTTCTTACCTCCCTGTAAACATTTCTCAAAACAATCCTGAAAAGATATGTTATGATAATTATTAAAGGTAATATTATAAGGACTATCAAAAATAACCTTAAACTCATCTTCATCATAAAACCAAGTATTCCTATAATGAGAAGAAAATCTTTAAAGAGATAAACGAGAACAGATGTAAACATTTCATTGATTGCATTCACATCATTTGTAGCCCTTGTTACAAGCCTTCCAAGTGGATTCTTTTCAAAATAAGAGATACTCATCCTCAAAAATTTTGAAATAACATCTTCCCTCATCTTCAATGATACGAGTTGACCTATCTTCTGGAGATGGAAAGCCTGAATAAATGTTATACTAACATTAAGTATTGTTATCAATATAAAGATAATACTTAATGTTCTTATCATCCTCACTTCGGACATCCTTAATCTGAACCTTTCCTTAACAGGTAATTTAGAAAAATCATTCTGTGATATGAGGTAGAATTCATCACCCTGTATAATCTTAACACCTTCTGGTTTCTCAATCTTATTACTAACAAGATAGAAATTCTCTTTTGAAAATGCATTCCTTTTCACCTCTGCTTCAACTATCCTTTGTGAGATACCTTCTATTTTTATAAATTTTCTTCCTTCTGCTGTGAATGTTCCTTTTGAATAATCGCTATAGACCTCTTTCACATTTGGCATAATGTATCTATCAATCCCTATCTTTAAGAAATAAGGATAAGCAAGTTCAAATATAGTTATTAGAAGAAGAAGAAAGAAATTCAGAATTATATGGAGTGTGTATGGTTTAAGATATTTTGAAATCCATTTGTAAATCTCTGTATTTGAGACCTTCCTTTCATATTTTTCAACAGGAACATCATGCATCATTTTATCTCCTCCTCAAGTTTCTGCCTTTGATAAAGTAGATAGTAAAGACCTTTCTTCTCAATAAGTTTCCTATGTTTACCTTCCTCAACAACCCTTCCGTTTTCAAAAACATATATCCAGTCAAAATTCTTTATCGCAGCAATCCTGTGGCTTATAACAATTGATGTCCTTGTCTTCAAAAAATCTTTAAGGTTCTCCATAATATCCTTTTCTGTATGTGAATCAACGGATGATAATGCATCGTCAAGGATGAGTATCTTTGAAGGAACGAGCAAAGCCCTCGCTATTGCAATCCTCTGTTTCTGCCCACCTGAAAGATTAACACCTTTTTCACCAAGCATCGTATCATATCCATTTGGTAATTCCATAATCTCGTTATGTATCATCGCAATCTTTGCAACCTTCACAACATCATCTATGTTTGGATTTTCAACCCCAAATGAGATATTATTAAAAACAGTGTCAGAGAAAAGGAATGTCTCCTGAGGAACATATCCAATAGACCTTCTTAATGTTTCGTAATCTATCTCATTAAGAGGTGTCCCATCAACAAATATCCCTTCTGATTCATAAAATCTTAACAATAGATTAACAAGTGTGCTTTTACCTGAGCCAGTAAGCCCTACTATTGCTGTTGTTTTTCCTTTCTCAAATCTTATATTTATATCCTTTAAAACATTTTCACCATTATATGAGAAAGAGAGATCCTTTAAAACTATTTCACCCTTTATATCTATATTCTTTCCGCCCTTTTTAATCCTTGGCTCCATATCAAGAACACTTTTTACCCTTTTATAAGATGCATTCCCCCTCTGAAAGATATTAACAACAAAACCGAATGCAATCATAGGCCAGATCATTAAGTTTAAATAATTAAAGAATGCAACGAAAGAACCGAGCGTTATCCTTCCACCAATCACATCAACAGCACCAAATAGTAAAACTATTCCTATTGATAACATTGCGAACATACCCAATATTGGGTCAAATGCGGAAGATACTTTTAGCATCCTCAGAATTCTTTTATAATAATCCCAGTTCGTTATATTGAATGATTCAATTGCACCCTTTTCCTGATTGTATCCTTTAATAACCTTTGCACCCTGTAATATCTCCCTTACTTTTTCTGTGAGTATTGAGAAACCTTCCTGCTGTTTTTCAAATCTTTTATTAACCTCTTTCCCGAATATATATGTAAGAAGAGAAAGGAATGGGGCAGGGATAAGTGCAAGAAGTGTTAATCTTATATCAAGTTTTAACATCATGCCAAGTGATGCAAGGCTCAGAAATACTGCATCCACAATCGCTATTGTCCCCATACCCAATGCCATCCTTATTGCCTCAATATCATTCGTAGAAAGTGCCATAAGGTCACCAATGTTTTTATCTTTGAAAAAATATGCGTCCATATTTATGATATGGGTGAAAAATTTATCCCTTAATTCCCTCTCAATAATCCTTGAATTTCCTATGATGAAGAATCTCCACCAGAACCTGAAGAATGCAACAACAATGGATAATAATACAATGATGATTGCATAGTATAAGAGATGTGAATATATTCCCTGAGAGAGATTATCTATTGCCCTTTTAACAATCACAGGAACAATTATCTGTATTCCATCAACTATTAAAAGCACAATAATACCAAGTATCACTCTTAATTTATATTTAAAAAGTAGTCTTATCATAATTTTTATTATAGAAAAAATTAGAAAAAATTCAAATAAAACTTGACAAAAAATTTTTAGTATTTATTTTAATACAAAAAAAAGAGGTATTATGAGATACTTTTTAATTTTGTTAGCATTACTTGTTGTATTTAATTGTGCAAAAAAGCAGGTTATAAAAGAGGAGATTAAACCTGTTGTTGTGGAAGAACCTAAACCTGTAGAAGAACCTAAACCAGTTGAACCACAGAAGATGGAATTGAAACTTGAAAGGATATTCTTTGATTTTGACAAATATGAGATAAGGCCAGATGCTGCTGAGATACTTAAGAAGAATGCTGAAATGCTTAAAATTTATCCTGATGTGAAGATTGTTATAGAGGGACATACTTGTGAGATAGGGACTGCTGAATACAATATGGCTCTTGGCGAGAAAAGGGCAAAGTCTGCAATGGATTATCTTGTAAAATTGGGGATTTCTCCTGATAGGATTTCAATCATAAGTTATGGAGAAGAGAGACCCCTTGACAAGTATGACCTAAAAAAGAACAGAAGATGCGAATTTGTTGTTAAATAAGGGATTTTTCTTAATTGTAATAATCCTTTCTGCAGGATGTTTTAATAAGAGTAGGATAAGGAATTATAATTGGGAACTTGATAGTTTGAGATATTATACATTGAAGATGGATAGTATTCTTACATCCTTAAGAAAGGATATAAAAAATCTAAGTGTTGATATGAATATAAGGATGGATGAGATAAATGAAAAGATTGATAAACTGAATGAGAGGATGAAAGAGGAGGAAGATTTTATATCTGGAAGAATAGGTTCATATAAGGAGAAAGAGGATGTTATCCCTAATGAAGAGAAAACAATCTATGATGCAGCGTATATGAATTATGTGAGAGGGAATTACAATGATGCTTTAAAAGGTTTTGATGATTTTATAAAGAAATTCCCTGAATCAAAACTTTCAGAGAATGCGTTGCTACTCCTTGGTGAGTCTTATTTATCTTTGGGTAAAAGGCAGGATGCAATTGATAAATTCCTTGAACTGATAAAAAGATACCCTAACGGGAAAAAAGTTCCAACTGCTTTGTTCAAGATAGGTATCATATATGAGAGTGCAAATGATATGAAGAATGCAAAGTTTTATTTTGAAAAGGTGATCATTGAATATCCTGATTCACCTGAAGCATCACTTGCAAAGAGCCATCTCAAATGAATATATTCAGAATATTCCTTGAATCAAGCCTTGTTGCACAGATTATAATGAGTATATTACTCCTTCTTTCCATATATTCCTGGGGGATATTCTTTAAAAAATTATACGACTTAAGGAGGATAGAAAAAGATTGGAGATTCTGGAACGATGTGATTAATTCCTGGAATATTGAAAGGTATTTTAAGAATGAGAATCTTCTTTTGGGTAGTTTCTTCGGAGAGATCATTTACAAAGGTTTGAGCGAATTCAAAAAGACAGGCGATATTGAGAATGCAAAAGTGAAGTTGACGAATGAGAAGATAAAAAAGATTGAGGAACTTGAATCACAGGTTTATCTTTTAGGAACAACCGTTACATTAAGCCCATTTTTAGGTTTGCTCGGAACTGTATGGGGAATCATGGTCTCTTTCCTCCAGATAAGGATAAGGGGTTCTGCACATATCACTGTTGTTGCACCAGGTATTTCGGATGCACTTATAACAACTGTTTATGGTTTGCTTGTTGCTATACCTGCACTATTCTTTTATAACCTCATCTTAAGAAGGATTGAGATAGTAGAATCAAGGATTGAGATGCTGGAAGGTGTTTTTATCACATCAATAAAAGCAGGAGAAATTGAGAAGAAGGAAAAGTTTTAACGAGATAAATATAACAAATCTTGTTGATGTGAGCCTCACTATCCTTATTGTATTTATAATAACAGCACCTATGATGACACCGGGTATAGATGTAAATTTGCCAAAGGTGGATGCATCATTACCAAAGGATGAGGAAGGTATCACGATATCAATAAATGATAAGAAGGAAATCTTTATAGAGGATAGAAAGATAGAGATAAAGAATTTTGAAGAGATGATGAAGGAGATAATGAAGAAGAAGCCACCTAATGTGATGGTTTATATAAAAGCGGATAAGGATATAAATTATGGATTTGTTGTTGAAATCATAGGTAGATTGAAGAAAATAGGAATAAACGAGGTTGGGCTTGTTGGGGAGATACCTGAAAAATGAACAGATTCATTATAATTTCCTTCCTTCTCCATTCTATTCTCATTTCTATCTTAGGTTTTAAAAGTAAAGGTGATTTCAGGAAAAATAAGAGGATAGAGGTTTATAAGGTTTCATTTGCACCAATGCCTGTTCCAATAGAAGAAATAAAAGAGATTAAAAAGGAGATAATAAAGGAAGATAAGAACAAGAGTCCATTCGGAAAGAAAACAAAGGAAAGAAGGTTACAGGATGTAACACCGCAGATAGAGACAGGGAGTGGAAAAGGTTTCAATTATTCATATTATCTTAATATATTACTTTCAAAGATAGGTAGTGAATGGAAAAATCCATATAAAGGTGAAGATATTTTTCTAAGATGTGTTGTTTATTTTGAGGTTTCATCTGATGGGAGTATAAAGAATGTGAGGATTGAAGAAGATTCCGGGAATAGTTTATTCAATGATGCTGCATTGAATGCTGTGATAATAACAGGGAAACTTCCACCACTTCCGAAAGAGTTTTCGGAAGATTATCTCAAAGTCCATCTTGAATTTTTATCAGGTATATGATTATCATACTTCTTTTTTCACAGGAGGTTTATCTAAGGCTCACAGATTATTCACTTGGTAAGACAAAGATAGTGATAGATGATTTCAATATCCTTTCAAAGAAAGAAGAGATATTCAAAGAGAGGGAATTAATACAGATGATTATTATGCAGGATCTTGAGTATTCACTTTATTTTGAGGTTTTCAGGGATACTATTTTTTTATTTTATGCAAAGGATAAATCTTCAATAATACTTCAAGGTGATTTGACGGATAATGAGATAAAGATTTATTTAAGGGATTTCTTTTCTAAGGGATTGATATTTGAAAAGAGATATATAAAAGGGGATTTAAGGGAGACTTCTCACAGGATTTCAGATGATGTGATATACACAATAACAGGTGAGAAAGGGATTTCAACGACAAAGATTGTTTTTTCATATAAAAAGAATAGAGGGAAGGAACTCGGTATCATTGATTATGATGGTTGGAATTTCAGAGGATTAACTGATAATGGGAATCTAAATCTTTTCCCTGAGTGGGATAGATTTGGTAAATATATCCTTTTTTCAAGTTATTCAATTGATAAACTTGAACTTAATCTTTACGATCTTACAACGGAGAAAATAAACAATCTTTTTTCTTATACAGGATTAAATTATTCACCATCTCTTTCACCTGATGGAGAGAATATTTGTTTAACTATGACAAAGGATGGTAATGCAGAACTATATCTTTACAACATTAAGAACAATAAATTATTAAGACTAACATATAACAATGCGATTGATTGTTCTCCAAGTTTTTCACCAAATGGAAGGGAGATTGCATTCGTTTCTGATAGATCAGGAACACCTCAGATATACATAATGGATATAGATGGTAGTAATACAAGGAGATTAACATTTTCAGGTGACTATAACACATCACCTGCATGGTCACCAAGGGGGAATCTTATAGCGTATGTATCAAGGGAAAAAGATAATTCACAGCAGATTTATATTACTGACCCAAACAATTTTTATCCTTTAAAACTTACATATATAGGGAATAATGAAGAACCATCATTTTCTCCTGATGGCCTACATATTGTTTTTATTTCTGACAGGGACGGAAAATATGAATTATGGACAATGAACTGGAATGGGACAAGGCAGAGAAAATTGTTTGATAAATACGAGGTTTTTTCACCCTCCTGGTCTCCATTTTTTAAATATTAAAAACTTGACAAAAAAAAGAAATTCTTTAAAATAAGAAAAAACGGAGGTTACAATGATAGGATTTTTATTGATTTTGATGTTAAGCCAGACGGATGAACAGAAAAATATAATACAGCAGTTTTTGATGACGGTTCCTCAACCCCAGGCACCAACAACAGAAGAGTATGTTCCACAATATACACCTTCTGCGCTTGATAGTGCAATACTATTAAGGCAGATAAAGAAATCAAACATTGAAACAATGTACGAGAAATATTTTTCACAGGATACACTTGAGAGGTGGAAGCCTTATTCATTCTATTCAAGGGACACTGTAAAACTGAAACAGTTTGGATATGAATATTTCCTTTGGAATACGAGGAGGGAGGAACCACCAGCACCTTTTGTAACAGAAGATTATGTTATAGGACCTGGTGATCAGTTAGCAGTGATGATATGGGGTATGGTTAATAAAAATATAATACTGAAAGTGGATAATGAGGGAAAGATATACCTTGAAGAGGTAGGACCTATATTTGTATGGGGATTAAAATATGGTGATGTGAGGGAACTTATAAAAAAACAGATAAGGGAGACATACTCAAATGTTTCTGTAGAGGTAACATTTGCTTCATTAAGAAGGGTGAATGTCCTTATAATAGGTAATCTTTTCGCACCAGGGAATTATTCAATAACACCAGTAAGCACAATCATATATGCACTTCTCAGGGCAGGTGGTCCTGATAAACTTGGGACATTCAGGAATATTAAGGTTATAACAACAACTGGGAAGGAGACAAATATAGACCTTTATGATTACTATGTTTATGGGAAGTCTCCGAAACAGATACAATTCAATGATGGTGATATCATATTCGTTCCATCAATAGGTAAGGTCGTTGGTGTGGCAGGTGCTGTGAAAAGACCTGCAATTTATGAATTAAAAGAGGGTGAAGGTTTAAAAGAAATTATGGAGATGTGTGGTGGTTTATTACCTGAAGGATATGTTGGAAAGATAACAATATATGGTGCAAAAGAACATATGAAGATGGTTGTTTATGAAAAGGATTATAATTCTGAAGAAGAATTCAGGAAAATGATAAAGGATGTAAAATTAAATGATGGGGACCTTGTTTACATATCTCCAATACCTAAGGTTAAAAGGAATAATGTGAGCATCTCGGGGAATGTTTATTATCCTGGTGATTATGAGATCACGAAAGACCTCACCTTGAAAAAACTACTCATTAAGGCAGGCCTAAAGGAGAACACATATATGGGAAGGGGAGAGGTGCTCAGGTATCAGACTGACGCACTTTACAATATTATACCATTTAATATTGAAAATGTTCTCAATGGTAAAGATGATACAATTCAGTTAAAAGAATGGGATAGGGTTTTAGTATGGTCTGTTGATGAGGTGATGTCCCATCCATCTGTTTATATATATGGTTCTGTTAATAACCCAGGACCTTACACATTGCAACCCAATATGACAGTGGAAGACCTTGTTTTTAGAGGTCACCCTGCACCTTTATCTGAACCCAAGGAGACTGAATTGTTAAGGGTAATAAAAACAGAAGAAGGATACAAAGACACATTGATAAAACTTGACCTTACAAATGAAGAGCATTTAAAAACAAGATTAAAACCACTTGATATGATAATTGTGAAGGCATCCCAGTATAAACCATCCGTCGTCACAATAACTGGTGAGGTAAAATTCCCAGGTTCATATACTATAAAGAAGAATGAGACTTTAAGGGAACTAATAGAAAGGGCAGGTGGGCTCACAGAGAATGCATATTTGATGGGTCTTTTCTTAAGCAGAAAGAGTGTGAGTATGATGCAGAAGAAAGGGACAGAGGAACTTATTATGACTGCAAAAAAAGACCTTTTATCCCTTCAATCTGAGATAATGACATCAAAGGAGATGACACCTGAGGAATTGAAGTTAAAGCAATCCTTATTCGTTCAACAGGCAAAACTCCTTGAAGAGATATCTAAAGAGGTTGTTATGGGAAGGGTTGGATTACCAAAAAATATACTTGATGTTATTCTTGAGGATGGTGATTCTATATATATACCGAAGATTTCTTCAACAGTGCAGGTGATAGGTGCTGTTTACAATTCACAGGGTATTGTTTATTATGAAGGATTGACTGTATCAAAGGTGATAGATATGGCAGGTGGTTTTAGACCTGATGCAGATAAAAGCAGGGTTTATGTTATAAGGGCTTCTGGTGAAACAGAGAAAAGGGTGAAAAAATTAAAGCCTGGGGATACAGTTGTTGTCCCTGTCCGTTCAATCGTTGAGAAACCTTTTATAGAATATGTGAAGGACTTCTCACTTATAATTTATCAGTTAGGTATTGCGGTTGTTGCAGTTATAAGTTTGCTTAAAAGGTAATTTTAAATAAGTGAGCCGTTTGCCTTTTTAATACTTGATTCAGCCTGTTCAAGGATTTTAACAATCTTTAAACCTATTTTACCATCTGAAATAGGTTTCTCCCTTTTCTTTATGCAGTTTATGAAATGTTCCATCTCCAATTTCAAAGGTTCTGAGCCTGGTATCTTTGGTGAATATATATCACCTGTTCTATATTGTAGAAGGTATTCACCATAATCGTATGTCTCCTGTACATCAACACCAGAGTCAAAAACCTTCACTTTTTCCTGTGGGTCAGTGTCATCGTATTCAATCATTTTCTTAGAACCCACGATGATTGTCTTTCTTATCTTTGATGGTGAAAGCCATCCAACCTGTATATCTGCAATCACACCATTATCAAAAATGATCTGCAAGAATGCAACATCTGGTAGCCCTTTTATAATTGATTCTTTCCCAACCCCATTTATATGAACTGGATCTGCATCCATCCATGTGAATATCATAGAAAGGTCGTGTGGTGCAAGGTCCCATATAACACTTGCATCCTTCCTGTGTATACCAAGATTTACACGGGTTGAAGTGATATAATAGAGTTCTCCTATATCACCATTTTTGATAAACTCTTTAATCTTGAGAACAGCAGGATTGAACATGAATGTATGCCCAACCATTAAAACCCTTTTCTCTTTTTCTGCAATCTCTATAAGTTCCTCAGCCTCTTTCGAAGATTTTGTTAATGGCTTCTCAACAAATACATCCTTACCAGATAGCAAAAATTCCTTTGCTATTTCAAAATGCGTGCTCACAGGTGTTGCAATCACCACAGCCTTTAAATTATCATCTTTAAGCAGGATTTTATAATCATCATTATATTCAGCATTAGGAAAGACTTTTTTCATAACATCTATTCTCTTAATATCACTATCACATCCAACAGGCTGAACATCTGGAAAATGGAAAAGGTTCCTTAAAAGATTAGGTCCCCAATAACCAAGACCTATTACACCTATCTTCATAATCCTCCCTTGAAAAATTCTTTAATCTTATCACAGACATAAAGAACATCATCATCATTCATATGAGGATATATAGGTAATGAGAGAACCTCTTTAGATACCTTCTCCGTTACAGGGAGTCTGAATTTCCTGTCTTTTAATGGTGTTTGCATATGGCAGGGTATAGGATAATGAACACCTACCCCTATCCCATTCTTTTTAAGGTGTTCAAAAAGTTGATCCCTTTTTTTGTTCCTTATAACGAATAGATGATAAACATGTTTCACATAATCAAGTTTTTCAGGGAGTATTATTGGTAAATCTTTAAGATTTTCCTTATAGATCTCAGAGATCTTTATCCTTCTCTCATTCCATTTATCCAATCTTTTCAATTTAATCCTTAAAACTGCTGCCTGGAGTTCATCAAGCCTTGAATTATAACCTAACAATTCATGTGTGTATTTATCTATCTGTCCATGAACCCTTAAAAGTTTTGCATTCTTTGCGAATTCATCGTTATTCGTTGTAACACAGCCTGCCTCACCAAATGCACCAAGATTCTTTGAAAAATAGAATGACATACCTGTTATATCACCAATACTCCCGACTTTTTTACCCTTATATTCTGCGCCCTGTGCCTGTGATGCATCTTCAATCACTAAAAGATGATACTTTCTTGCTATCTTTATTATCTTATCCATCTCAGCAGGCTGCCCATAAAGATGGACAGGCATAATAGCAGAAATAACCTTACCATCTTTATCAATAAGTCTTTCTCCATCAAATTTCGCATTCTCCTCTATATATTTAATTATTTCTTCCGGTGATATATTGTATGTCTTTTCATCAATATCAACAAGGATTGGTTCACACCCTACAAGGCATATCGCTTCAACTGTTGCAAAAAATGTATGAGAACATGTTATAACTTTTGTTCCTTCTTTTATATTAGCAGACCTTATAGCAATACATAATGCATCAGTTCCATTATCAACCCCTATACAATTTTTAACACCTAAATAACCTGCAAACTCCTTTTCAAATGATTGGACATTAGGCCCTAAAAATAGATTCATCCCATTGAGGATTTCCTCCCAGGAACTATGGAGTTCATCTTTAATCTCATAATATTGTGCCTTCAGGTCAACAAGTGGAATATTCCTCATAAATACCTCCTGAATTTTGCTTTTTCTCCATAAAATATACTATTCGGTGGAACATCATCAACAACAACAGAACCTGCTCCAATAATAGAATTTTCTCCAATCGTAATACCACACCTTATAACAGAACCTGCTCCAATTGCAGCCCTTTTCTTCACAATAGTCTCTGTTATTTTATACTCCTGAACAAGAGAACCATCCTCTTCACAACTCTTTGGATAAAGGTCATTTGTGAAGACAACATTGGGTCCAAGGAAAACGCAGTCTTCAATGATTATACCTTCCGGGATGAAAACAAGTGGCTCTATCTTCACCCTTTTTCCTATCTTCACACCTTTCCTTATCTCAACGAATGCACCTATCTTTGTCTCATCCCCTATCTCTGCACCATAGATATTCACATTACTCCATATAAGCACATCCTTACCCAATATGGAACTTTTAACAATGATGTTGAACTCTGGAATAAAAATATCAACAGGTTCATCATTCCTTATTTCATAATCTTTTCCTCTTATAAGTATCTTTCCCATAAATCTCCTTTCAATATGCACCCTGTCCAAAAATTACATTTGGTATTGTCTGAAATATTAAGTGTAAATCCATCCAGAAAGATCTGTTGTAAACATAATAGATATCAAGGAAGACCGATTCATCAAATGGTAATTGAGACCTTCCAAATACCTGCCAGAATCCTGTTATTCCCTGTTTCACATTCAATCTCTCCCTGTGCCATTCTGCATACTCCTCAAACTCATATTTGGTAGGTGGACGGGGTCCCACAAGTGATAGATCCCCTTTAAGGACATTAAAGAATTGTGGTATCTCATCAAGGCTTGTCTTCCTTAATACATTTCCTATTGGTGTTATCCTTGGGTCTTTCACCATCTTGAAAACATTTCCTTCCCTTTTCTTCCCTTTTATTAAATTCTTTACATATTCTTTATGTATAGTGTCATCCATATTTGAATACATGGTCCTGAACTTTATGCAGGTAAACTCTTTATTAAGAAGATTCAACCTCTTCTGTTTGAAATAAACACCTCCTTTTGATGTGAACTTTATAAGGATTGAGAAAAGAAGGATAAAAGGGGAGAATATAATAATACCAATCACACTTCCAATAATATCTGTTAACCTCTTAAGGAAAAGATAAAATTTCCCTTTCCCAGACCATCTGAAAGGGATAAGAGGTATACCTGAAAAATAACACCAATAAGGGACATTCTTTATTTTCTTATTTATTTCACTATACAAAAGCACCTTTTCTTTATTCATAAACCTTTTTAGTGTTTTTAAAACCTCCGCATAATCCTTTGTATGTAAGACAACAAAAAAAGTGTAGTTGTTCCCAAAAAATTTATCAATCTCTTCTTCCCTCCTCACTATTTTCACAATCTCCACATGTATATTTTTATTCTCTTTTAGAAATTTATCTATCCCTTTTGTCTCACCTTTTGGAACGAAAATAACTATCTTTTTCTTCGGAAGAATCTTCAGTATCAAACTATAAATGAATAATCTCTCAATGTAAATAATTATTGAAACTATCACAAATATTGCAAAAATAAACTTCCTTCTTGTGAGTATAGAATGTCTGAAAATAAGATTGAATACGAGATAAACTATAAATGTATATAAAAGTGATTTTGATGTTCTGTATATGTAATTAATCCTGTCAATATATGAGAAGAAATTATACATGTCTGTATAAGCGAAAACAATGATTGTTATTAAAGGAAGAAGAATTATATTTGATATCTTATCATATGTTGAGATATAATATCCTAATTTTGAAAGGATAAAAATCCCAACATATACACCTGCTATTACAGATATTATGTCTGTGATAAAAAATGCAAGGTTTCTTTCTTTCCACATAATTCTTAAATTATAATAAAGAGAAAAAATTTTTCAAGGAAAATTCTCTCTTGACTTAATTTTTTTATCTTGTAATATTATTATATGTTATATGAAATAGGAAAGATATTAACAATAATTGGGATCTTAATTTTTATTATAGGTATTTTATTTTTCTTAATGGGTAAATATGGCTTTTTACCAAGGTTACCAGGTGATATATTGATAAAGAGGGAGAATTTTATATTCTATTTTCCCATTGCAACAAGTATAATTCTTTCAATTTTATTAACAATCGTATTTAATCTATTCAGGAGAAGGTGATGGAGAAATCCCTTGTTATAATACCAACATATAATGAGAAAGAGAATATAAAGAATATAATAAATGCAGTTTTAAAACAATCATTCCATCCAGATGTTTTAATTGTTGATGATAATTCACCTGATGGGACTTCTTCAATTGTGAAGGAAATGATGGGTAATAACAAGAGAATAAAGATGATTTTGAGGGAAAAGAAACTTGGTCTTGGGACCGCATACATTGATGGTTTTAAATGGGGTTTAAAGGATAATTATGAATACTTCTTTGAGATGGATGCCGATTTCTCACACAACCCTGATGACCTTGAAAGAATATACAATGAATTAAAATATTATGATGTTGTAATAGGTTCAAGGTATATTAAAGGGATAAGTGTTCAGAACTGGCCATTATCAAGGATATTGCTGAGTTATTTTGCAAATCTTTACACGAGATTCTTGACAGGTTTAAAGATAAAGGATATCACAGCAGGTTTTGTTGGCTATAAGAGGGAGATACTTGAGAAGATTCCACTTGAAAGGATTAAATCAGATGGATATGGATTTCAGATAGAGATAAAATATAATGCATCAATGAAGAAGGCAAAGATAAAGGAGATACCAATAGTATTTATTGATAGAAGGTCTGGATATTCTAAGATGTCAAAAGGGATAATTGTGAAGGCTTTTTTTCTTGTTTTAAAGATAGGTATGAAGAGATTTTATAATAGATGAAGATTACAATAGGTATAGTAAATTATAATAGTATTAATGATACAAAAAGACTTATTGAATCAATAATAAAGAATAAACCCATTTTTCCTTACGAGATAGTTGTCCTTGATAATTTTTCAAAGGATGAGAGTAGAAAAATATTAAGTGAGATGAAAGATATAAAGGTGATATTTAAATCAAGGAATACAGGTTTTGGAAGGGGTTGTAATGATATTGCAAGGAGGAGCAAGGGTGAGTTCATTCTATTCTTGAACCCTGATGTGATTGTGAATGAAAGTTCTATTGATAATCTTGTGAAATTTATGGATAGGAATAGAGAAGTAGGTGTATGTGGAGGGAAACTCCTTAATCTTGATGGAACAATTCAGTATTCCTGCAGGAGGTTCCCAACATTCTTCAATGTTTTTTTTGGTAGAGAGACATTTCTCACAAAACTCTATCCTTATAACAGATTCACAAGAGATTATATGTGTATGGATATGGATTATGAAAAAGATAATGAAGTTGATTGGTTAAGAGGTGCTGTTTTGATGGTGAGAAGAGAGGCATTTGAAAAATTAAATGGTTTTGATGAGAGATTCTTTCTCTTCCTTGAAGATACAGACCTCTGTTACAGGATGAGGATGGAAGGATATAAGGTATTCTATGTTTCAGATGCTATATTTTACCACAGACTTGGTGGTTGTATGGCTAAGGATTTGATAAAAACAAGGGTTATCCACAATTATTCCTTTTATAAATATTTCAAGAAATATATGAAGAACAAAATCATAAGTTTTTTACTTGATTTTGCCTTCATTTCCCGTTTAATAATGATTATCTATTTCACAACAATAGAAGAATTTTTTTATGGTTCAAGGTAGAAGATTTTCAGGGAAGATGAACATAACATTCATTGATATTTTCATCGTAATTTTTTCATATTTTGTTGCATTTTTTATAAGGGGTATTTTAGATAATGACCCCTATCTAAGTTTAACAAAGGCACTTTATAGTATACCTTTCGTTTTTGTTATCTTTGCACTCACAATGTATATAAACAATTTGATACTTTCAGGGTTTAACATCAATAAAGCGAGATATATATTTAGGACATTTTCAAATTTCTGCTTAGGTTTCTTCATCACCATCTTTATTCTATTCTATCTCAAGATGTTCACATATTCAAGACTTGCACTTTTCATATTTTTTATAATCTCCATTACACTTCTTCTGTTTGAAAGGCTCATTATCTTTAAGATTATCCAACCATTTAAGGTTCTTATAATAGGTGAAAAGGAGGAAGGTGAGAATTTTACGGAGATGTTTAATAAAGTGAGTATTTACAAGATAGAACCCCTTATGATAATTGATGGGAAGAAGGAAGAAATAGTTAGGTTCTTAAAGAAGATAGTGAAGACAAATAATATAGACTGGGTTTTTATTCTGAAAGAGGGGATGGAAGATGTGATAGACCTTTGCAGTGAGGCAGGTATTCCTGCATCATATTCAATAGATATACTTATAAAAAGGCCCTTCTATTTTGTTAGTATTGAAGAGATAGGGAATAAAAGTTTCGTTTCTTTCCATAGAAATTACTTTGAAGAGGCGGAGATATCATTGAAGTATGCGCTTGATAAAATACTTGCAATTATCTTTATAATCCTTTTTTCACCATTATTTGTTGTGATACCTGTTCTGATAAAATTAACATCAAAAGGTCCTATTATATTTAAACAGGTAAGGGTTGGTTTGAATGGTAAGAAATTCGTTCTTTACAAATTCAGGACCATGTATGAGAATGCTGAGGAGATGAAGAAATCTCTTGAGAAATTCAATGAGATGGAGATCGCTTTTAAGATAAGAAATGACCCAAGGGTTACAAAAATAGGGAGATATTTAAGGAAATATAGTTTTGATGAGATACCACAATTTATAAATGTCCTGAAAGGTGATATGTCCATTGTTGGGCCAAGACCACCTGTCCCTGAAGAGATAGAGAAATACGAGTTATGGCATAGAAGAAGATTATCAATGAAGCCAGGTTTAACCTGTTTATGGCAGATAAGTGGGAGGAATGAAATAAATTTTAAGCAATGGATGGAACTTGATCTGAAATACATAGATAACTGGAGTCTCTGGCTTGATGTATATATTCTTTTAAAGACAATACCAGAAGTTTTAAGAGGGAGGGGTGCATATTGATCTTTTTATTCCTTTCAATAAATATAGTGGAGATTGATCCAAAAAGGGAAGAAAGGAGTGAGATACTTTTGAAGAATGTGTTCAGATACATTAAAGATGGAGAATATGATTCAGTGAAGATCTGGATTGACAGGATGAGAAAAATTGGATATGGGAACGAGATATCCCTTGTAGAAAGATTAATGAGGATGAGAAAAGAAGAAATCCTTAATAATTTAAACATTGAATATATCCCTGGTTATACAAAAGATATATATATTTTTAAAGATTTAAAAGACACACTGAAATTTTATCTCATTTTTTATATGGATAATAAGGAAGAGATAGAGAGATTTTTAGATTCTTTAAAACTCCCTCAAAAATACAAAGAACTTGCGGAAGGTTATATTCTATACAGAGAAAAAAATTTTAAAAAAGCATCTTCAATCCTGAGGAAATTGTCCTGTGAATGGAAAGAGGATTTCATAGCAGAATTGCTCGTTCTATCTTATGCGAATTCAAAACAATGGGATTCACTTATCATTTTTGCAGATTCTTTAAATAAAAACTCAATCATAAATTATTGTCTCGGAACAGCATATTATAACAAAGGTGATTATGAGAATGCAGAAAAGTTTTTTGAAAAAGAAACATCTGGTTTTTTCAGGGAACATGCATTATATGCACTCGGCTGGACATATTACAGGCTTGAAAGATATAAAGATTGTATAAATTGTTTTGAAAAATTCACTGATACAACGGGAGAACTAAAAGTTCCTGCAATGTACAGGGTTGGAAGGGCATACCTTAGATTGTGGGATATGAAGGCATTAAAATATTTCAAGGATATTTATTATAATTATCCAAATTCGGATTTTTCAGATGATGCAGTTTATCTTTTGGGTAAAACATATTTAAATATAAACAGTCTTGATTCAGCGACAAAATACCTATTTAAACTTATAGTTGACTATCCTGAATCAAGATGGACTCCTTTTGGTTTGAAATATCTTGGTGATATATATTTTTACAGGAAAGATTTTAGTAAGGCAAATATGTTCTATGAGAATGCTATGAAAATGAACCTTCCAAAGACATTCCTTGACGAGATACAATACAAAAATGAATACGCAAGTTTTATGATGGGTAGATATAAAAGTGATGTTGATTTTTACAAATCATTCATATCAAAATATCCAGAAAATTCAAAGATACCTGAAATTCTTGAAAGATTGGGAGACCTTTATTCCGTTCTGAAAAGATTCAAGGAAGCGATAAATTACTGGGATAGTGTGATACAAAAATTTCCTGATTATTCAAATATACAGGAAGTGTTGATTAAGTTATTTAAGGGATATGTGATGATAGGTGAATTGGATAAAGGGATTAGTATAATAGAAAAATTTGTTGATAGGGGTATTGAAGGGAAGGATAATCTTTTAAAAGAAGTGGGTGATTATTACTATGAGAGTGGAGAATATACATCTGCAATAAAGTATTATGAGAAGATAGAGGATGATAAATTAAAACCCATTATTTATTATAAACTCGGATACTCTTATTTTAAATTAGACCTATTAGATGAAGCGAAAGTCCTTTGTAGATATTTGCTTGATCTTTATACGGATTCCCCTTTCTACGATAATGCGTTTCTTCTACTTTTACAATGCATAATGAAGGAAGGGAATGAGGAGGAACTGAATGAAATACTTAATATAAAAAACTATAAGATATCAAAGGAAACAAAGATTCAAGCGAATATCTCTGCGGGAGATTTTTATTGCAGTAAAAAAGATGCAAGGGCTTTTGATTTTTATAACAGGGCAGTTGTCCTATGTGAGAACGATTTTAAAATGGCTTCAAAGATATTGAATTTAGCAGCAGATTGTGCAGAATCAATGGGTCTTGAAGATAAGGCAAAAGACCTTAGAGAAAAGAGCGAGATATTGAAAAAAAATGTTGAATAAAAATTTTTTTAATGTATAATAATATAAAAAAAGGAGTGAACTATGAAAAAATTTATAATTGTTCTTTTTTTATGCCTTACACTTTTTTCAAGGGATTTTGCTTTTGAAGAAATAAAAGAGTTGCTTATAGCACCTGCAGATGCTTACTGGTTTGGAACTTATGGATTTGACAATCCTGCGATTCTCACTTATATGAATTATCCTGATCTACTTTTCCTTGCTTCAACAGAGGATACCTCTTACAAATACCTGAAGGATTATGGTATATTCTTTGGTTCAAGGAATTTTGGATTTGGTTATTTTAAATCCTACAATAGATATTCAGAGTTCAGGTTGTCCTCCTCTACAGGGACGAGGAAATTTTCAATAGGAACAGGTTTTGGGTGGAATAGCGAGGGGAATTATCTTTTAACAATAGGGGCTTTATTAAGACCAAATCAGTTCATTTCTTCAGGTTTATCATTACATTATCCTTTCAATGAGAAAGAGAGAAAGATAGGATATTTTGATATTGGTATAAGACCTTTCAGGAATGAAAAGATAACATTTTTTGGTGATTTTACATACACTGATAACAATGATTATTATTGGAATTTTGGTGGTATCATTGAACCTCTTAATGGAATAAGATTTTCCATATCTTACGGCAATTCTTATACGAAAGAAGAAAAGGTCTATGCAGGTTTCTCTTTAAGTTTTGGGAGTATTGGTGGAATGTATAAGGCAAGTTTCAATAATAAATTTAGTGATATTGTTAATGTTTATGGCTTCAGGATTGGTATGCAGGACAGGACGATATTACCAATGGTATCAAGGAAAAATTATCTCAAATTAGACCTTTATGGTGAAGTGAAATACCAGAGATATAAATACTTTGATAAATCAAAGACACTATTAGACCTCATAAAACTTATTAATGATGCAAAAGAGGATAATAGTATAGTTGGAATAGTTATAAACACATCAGGTATGAATATGGATATTGAAATGATATGGGAATTGAGGGAGAAACTGAAGGAATTCAAGAAAGAAGGGAAAAAGGTTATTGTATACCTTGATAATGCAGGTATATTTGAGTATTATTTTGCATCTATTGGTGACAGGGTGATTATTGATCCAGAAGGTATTCTTGAGATAAAAGGACTTGCTACAGGAAGAACATACCTGAAAAATGCCCTTGATAAGATTGGAATAGGTGTTGATGAGTTGAGATTCTTCAAATACAAATCTGCTGCTGAATCATTTTCAAGGGATAAAATGTCAGATGCTGACAGGGAGCAAAGACAGAGGATGATAGATGTTATTTATAATGTTATGAAAAAAGATATTTGCTCATCAAGAAACCTTAAAGAAGAAGAATTTGATAGAATTGTGAACGAAGAACTCATTATAATGTCAAAAAGAGCAAAGGAACTTAACCTTGTTGATACTATTCTGAGATTTGATAAGATTGATGATTATGTTAAAGAGATAGAGAAGAAAAAAATTCCGATGAGAAGATTCATCCTAACCAAGAGAAAGCCTGAAGATAATTACTGGGGAGAAAAACCAAAGATTGCAATAATCTATGCAATAGGTCCCTGTGCTATGGATGAGGGTATAAGATCAAGAAAACTTATAAACGATATTGAATGGGCTTTGAGGAATCCAGATGTAAAAGGTATCATATTAAGGGTTGATTCACCTGGTGGTGATGTCCTTGCCTCTGATATTATTGCAGAAGGGATAAAGAAGGCGAAAGGGAAGAAACCTTTTATCATCTCACAGGGTCTTCTTGCAACATCAGGTGGATACTGGATTTCAATGAATGGGGATTTGATAGTTTCAAGCCCTGTTACATTAACAGGTTCAATAGGTGTTATAGGTGTATGGATATACAACAATGGGTTTAAAGAGAAGATGGGTTTATCAGTTGATGTAGTAAAAAGGGGTGAACATTCTGATATGGGTTTCCCATTTGTTATACCATTTGTGGATTTTGCATTACCTGATAGAGGTCTCACACCTTATGAGAGGGGAATAATGGAGAAGATGATAAGGGGTTACTATAAGGAATTTGTTACAAAGGTATCAGAGGGAAGGAAGAGAAATTTTGATGAGATTGAGAATATAGCACAGGGAAGGGTTTGGACAGGTCTTGACGCAAAAGAGAATGGTCTTGTTGACCATCTTGGTGGACTTGACGATGCAATAAGGATACTGAAAGAGAGGATGAATATAAAGGGTGAAGTTGAGATAATTGAACTTCCTAAGCCAGAATCTTTCAATTTACAGATGTTTACACCGAAACTTTTAGATGTTGATGATGAAATAATGAAGGAATTGAAGTTCCGTTCAAAATACAATGGTAAACCTTTAATGATGCTACCAATTGAGGATATTGAGATGATAAAAACATTAAAGAATGGAGCGAATAGATGAAGAGTTTTGGTATAAGGAGAGAGACAAAATCAATATGGGAAAGAAGGACACCAATAATACCTTCTGATGCAAAAGAAATTATAGAAAAATATGAATACAAACTATATGTTCAGCCTTCTGAGATAAGGATTTTTAAGGATGAAGAATACAAAAATATAGGTGCAATATTGGATGAAAAACTTGATACAGAATTCATATTTGGTATAAAAGAAATCCCTCCAGACTTCTTTGAATTTGGTAAGAAATATGTTTTCTTCTCCCATACAATAAAAGGTCAGAAACATAATATGCCAATGTTGAAAAGAATGCTTGAATTAAAGACAACACTTATTGATTATGAGAAGATAACTGATGAAAAGGGGAGAAGGCTCATTGCATTCGGGAGATTTGCAGGGATAGCAGGGATGATTGATACATTATGGGCATTTGGAAGAAGACTTGAATATGAAGGTTTAAAAACACCATTTTTAAAAGTAAGAAGGGCGTATGAATATTACAATCTTCAGAAGATAAAGGATGAATTTAAAAAAATAAAAGAAGAGATAAAAGAAGGTCTTTCAAAAGAGATCTCACCATTAACAATAGGAATCCTTGGGTATGGGAATGTTTCAAGTGGTGTGCAGGAGATATTAAATCTCCTTGATGTGAAATACATAAAACCTGATGAAGTTCCTGCAATTAAAGGAAATGATAATGAAATTTATGCATCTATATTTAAAGAAGAAGACCTTGTTGAAAGAAAGGATGGTAAAAATTTTAATCTTGAAGAGTATTACCATTCACCAGAACTATACAAATCCCGTTTTGAAACCTTCATACCCTATCTTTCTATGATTGTTAATTGCATATACTGGGATCAAAGATATCCAAGATTTATTACGAAAGATTATTTCAGAGATTTATATTCAAAGGGGAAACCAAAGATAAAGGTGATAGGTGATATAAGTTGTGATATAAACGGATCAGTTGAGTTTACCCAGTTTGCTGAAGAACCTGATAAACCTTGTTATGTTTATGAGCCATTAACAGGGAATTTTAAATTTGGTTTTGAAGGTGAAGGTGTTGTTGTTGTTGCAGTGGATATCCTACCGAGTGAATTACCGAGGGATGCCTCAATATACTTCAGTGGTATACTTAAAAGTTTTTTACCTAAAATTATAGAGGCAAAATACCCGGAAGATTTTAAAAATTGCACACTCCCTGAATTTCTCAAAAATGGAGTGATTGTTTATAGAGGTGAATTAACAGAGAAGTATAAGTACATTGAAAAATACCTATAAAAGGAGGAGATAATGGGAAAGGTTCTTGTCCTTGGTGCTGGGCTTGTTTCTAAACCTATGGTTACCTATCTCTTGAAGAAAGGTTTAAAAGTTGTTGTTGCATCAAGAACTGTGAGCAAAGCAGAGGAACTTATAAAGGGATTCTCAAATGGTGAGGCAAAAGAATGGGTTATTAGTGAGAAAGATAGATTAAAAGAGATGGTAAAAGATGCGGATGTTGTTGTTAGCCTTCTTCCCTGGGTATATCATCTTGAGGTTGCTGATGTATGTATTGAATACAGAAAGCATATGGTAACAACATCTTATGTTCAGGAAAAGATGCAGGCACTTGATGAAAAGGCAAAAGATGCTGGAATAATAATATTAAATGAGATAGGACTTGACCCAGGGATTGACCATATGTCTGCTATGAGGACTATTCACAGGATATGGAGAGAAGGTGGAAGGGTCTTATCATTCCGTTCAGTTTGTGGTGCCCTACCTGCACCAGAAGCAAGTAATATTCCATTCAGATATAAATTCTCCTGGAGCCCTAAAGGTGTTGCACTTGCAGGGAGGAATAGTGCAAGATACAAAAAAGATGGAAAGATTATTGAGATAAAATCAGAGGAACTTTTTAAAACAACATACACAACAGAGGTTGAAAATATAGGTATACTTGAAGTTTATCCTAACAGGGACTCAATACCATATCTTGAAAAATACGGGATAAAAGATGCTGATACAATATTCAGGGGGACATTAAGATACCCTGGTTGGTGTGAAACATGGTTCATCATTTCAAATACTGGATTACTTGGTATAGAAGAGAAAGAATGGGGTGATATCACATACCTTGAATTTTTCGCAAGCGTGATGAAGGTTAAACCTGCGGAGTTGAAAAAAGAGATTATGAAAAGATTTAATGTGAATCCTGATTCTGTTCCTATGAAGAATCTTGAATTTCTCGGTCTTTTCAGTGATAATAAGATAAAGAC